>Ga0080006_1103580_pt1 | contig 63525 bp, 57 predicted proteins | sample RS3BMetagenome_FD_69209 | JGI IMG/M metagenome (GOLD analysis project Ga0080006, IMG submission 69209) | Ferric oxide microbial mat and aquatic microbial communities from Rainbow Spring, Yellowstone National Park, USA - RS3B (SPADES... ...
GCAAATAGCCCCGCCATGGGCGAGGCCGCAGAGATACTGGTAGCGACGGGTGGATTCGAACCACCGACACTGCGGGTATGAACCGCATGCTCTGACCAACTGAGCTACGCCGCCGTGCCCCGATTATATCGAGCGCCGATAGGGGCCACAAGGTGTGGGTGTCCACGGCGGCCTTCTCCAAGATCGCATGGACCCCAGCAGCCGCTGCCTCCGCCCCGGCCGGCGCCCCAACCGCGCCGCCTGCCGCCCTGCCGGACGGCGTTCCCGCAAGCGCCGCTGCGCCTCCGGCCCCGCGCAACCGCCCCGCCGCTTCTCCCGCCGCTCCCGCGTCCCGTGCGTGCCCCCGCGCCTGCGACTCGCCCCGCGCCGCTACGCCTCCGCCCCGCGCCGAGTGGCGGCCACCTCCGCATACAGGGCTTCGATCTGCGGCAGGATGCGGCTCGTGCTGAAGCGATGCACGGCCTGCCGCCTGGCCTCCTTGGCCATCACGGCATGCCTTTCCGGCGCCAGCGCGTCCAGAACGGCGGCCGCCATGCCCTCGACGTCGCCCGCCGGGCGCAGGAAGCCCGTGACGCCGTCCGCGACCACCTCCGGCAGGCCGCCGACATGCGAGCAGACCACCGGCACCTCGCAGGCCATCGCCTCCAGCGCCACCAACCCGAAGCTCTCCTCGCTGGAAGGGAGGAGGAACACGTCCGCCAGCGACAGGACGTGGGCCATGTCCTCCTGCACGCCGATGAAATGCACGCGATCGGCCACGCCGAGTTCGTGCGCGAGGCGGTGCGCGGTGCCGGCCTCCGGGCCGTCGCCGCACATCAGGAGCACCGCGGGACGCTCGCGGACCACCGCCGCCAGGATGCGGACGACGTCCCCCGCGTTCTTGATGGGACGGAAGTTGGAGGCGTGCAGCAGCACCGCCTCCTCGGGCCGCGCGAAGCGGGCGCGGAGATCGGGGTCGGGCCGCCGGCGAAGTGTCGCCGGGTCGATGAAGTTGTAGATGCGGCGGACCGAGTCGAGGTGGAAGACCCGCCGGGCGGTCGCCGCCAGGGAATCGGACACCGCGGTGACCGCGTCGCTCTGCTGCAGGCTCCAGATGACGGCCTCGCGGATGCCCGGGTCGACCCCCGTCAGCGTCGCGTCCGTGCCGTGGAGCGTCGTCACCACCGGCAGGCGCTGCGGCAGGACCATGGCCCGCGCCAGAGCCGCGGACACCGCATGGGGCACGGCATAGTGCACGTGGACGAGGTCCAACTGCTCAAACCGTGCCACCTCGGCGATCTTGTTGGCCAGTGCCACCGTGTAAGGCGGGTATTGGAACAGGGGATAGCTCGGCACCTCGACCTGGTGGAAGGCGACGTTCTCGCCCATGTCGCCGAAGCGGCCCAGGCGGAACGGCACCTGGTAACTGATGACGTGCGCGCAGTGCCCGCGGTGGGCCAGTTCGCGCGCCAGTTCGGTGGCCACCACCCCGCTGCCGCCCTGGGACGGATAGCAGACGATCCCGACGCGCAGACCGAGACAAGGCGCCGGCTTCAGCCCCACCCCGGGCCGTGTCCGGCACGAACCGTCGCGGCCTTCGCCCGGGCCGGATGCCGGGGACAACGCTCCGCGATCCATCACCGGCGCCCCACCCCCACCAGAAGCCCGATGTCGGCCACCTGCAGAGGCCGCAGCGGGATGAAGCCCTCCGCGTAGACGACGCCCGCCTGCGCGCCGAAGTAGCGGTCCCGTGATTCGACCTGGGCCATCGCCGCCCCGGTGTTGAGCCGCGTCGGCGCCGCGTCGCCCGTCCCGCCGAGATGGAACTGGCTGGCATGGGCCGCCACCGCACGGCGCTTTGTCTCGTAGGCGGCGGTCACATCCACGACCAGGGCTGGCTCCCTCCAGCCGTTGATGAAGTACTGCAGGACCGACCGCGGCCGGAACGCGGGCGCCCCCTCGGCCCAGGGCGCGACCGCCCCCCGGCGGAGCCCCGCATCGAAGACGGCCTCCGCGGACAACCGGTGCGCCGCGCCGTGGTCCGGGTGCGGATCCTCCGGATGGGGGATGAACACCACGGCCGGCCGCAGCAGACGCACGGCCCCGGCGAGGGCCGCCCGCGCCTTTGGTCCCACCAGGTCACGGTCCGGCAGGCCCAGATTGCCGCGCCAGCGGAGGCCGAGGAGCCGCGATGCCGCCCCGCCCTCGCGGAGACGCTCCTCGGGGGATCCGTTGCTCGCGCGCTCGCCCCGGCTGAGATCCAGGACACCCGCCCGCAGCCCGCTCGCCGCGGCGACGGCCAGCAACCCGCCCATACCGAGTTCCGCGTCGTCCGGGTGCGGCGCCACGCAGAGGAGGTCCAGGGGCGACGCCGCTTCAGCGGCGACACCGCCCGGGAAATCTACCGTTAACAACTGCACGCCGCGCCCCCCATCCTTCGGAAGGTCACAACGGCGCTCCCGGCCCGGTCGGCCGGGGAACTCGGTTCGGCCGGGATCCGCCGGGCCGCGATCGATCGTGCCGGCCCAAACGGCCCACGCCCGCGGGCCGCGGGGAAGGGGCCCCTGGCACGCGCACCGGTCATCAGCCCTGTTCCGACCAATAGAGCAGCCAGTGGCGGCCGAGCGGGCCGGGCGCGGCGCCCAACGCCTCCTGCAGCCCCTGGAGGAAAGCCGGCCCCAGCCTGAAGAGATACGGATACAGGAGGCTGTCGCGCTCCTGCAGCGCCCCGCCCGGAAACAGCCGGCCGGCCGCGGCGCGCAGTGCCCCGGTCAGTTCCCCCTGCGTGCGCCGCCGATGCTGTCGGGCCTTCCGCTCCAGATAGTCGAGTTGGTAGCGCACGCGCTCCGTATTGCCGTCGACGATACGCGGCAGGGCGGGCGCGACGCCGGCCAGCAACTCGCGCAGGCGCGCCTGCCGGGCGTCCAGGTCGCGCCGCTCCTCGGCGAACAGGGCGTCGATATCCACTGTACATCGCGCCGCCGCCGCCCGGTCGATGACCCCGGCCAGATCGCCGCGCAGATCCTCGGCCCGCGCGCCCGCCTCTCGCAACGCCCCGGCATCCTCCGGCAGGACCACTGTGGCGCCCGGACGCGGCGCGACCGGGGTCGCCTCGCGATCCCAGAGCGGGAAGACGCCGCCGAGTTGCGCCAGATAGGCGATCTCCCCCGGTCCTCCGAGTTGGCAGAGCGCCGGGAGGGTGAAGTCCTGCACGATGGGTCGCAGGGCGACGTTCGGGCTGAAAGCGGTCGGCTCCCGCATCGCCCGCTCGGCGAGTGCGGATGCGGTGAAATCGACTGCGCCGTCCTTGGTCCGCACGCGGTCGCCCGCCGCGTGCAGCGCGACGCGCCGCCCCTCGTGGTAGACGAAGAGGTGCACATGGTCCGCGTCGATGTCGAGCCCAGGCTGGTACCCGGCCGCCGACAGCCGTTCCGCCGCCGCCCGGATGGAGGCGTTGGCCGCCGCGGCGCGGCCCGGCGCTCCGGCGAAGACCGGTGCCGCCAGGGCGCGGAGGGCCGGCTGCATGGGGTCGTAGATCAAAAGGCCGGTCTGCGCGAGCAGGCAGTGGATCTGCCAGGCGAACCAGTCCGCCAGCGTCTGTCGCCCGGGCCGGCGCAGCCCGCCGAGGAGGGCGTCTGCCGCCGTCGCCCCCGCCGGCGACGGGGGGAAGAGCGTCGTCAGTCGGCCGACCAGGCTCCGGGTCTCAGGGGGCAACGGGATGTGTCCGGCCGAATGGAAGCCGCCGCCACCCTCGAGGGCCAGACGCTCCAGGGCGCCGTCAGGCCCGGCGAACCGGGCGTGGCTCACCTCGCTCCAGTCGTGGTCCTCGGAGGCCACCCAGAACACCGGCAAGACGGGGCAGCCGAGGTGCCGTTCGGCCTCCGCGGCCCGGAGAACCGCGCCGAGGGCCTTGTACGCCGTGTAGAGCGGCCCGCCGAGGAGGCCGGCCTGCTGGCCGGTGACCACCACCAGCGCGTCCGGCCGGGCGAGGGCGTCCAGGTTACGCTGTTGCGCCGGGTGTGTCCCCAGACGCTCGTGGTAGGCCGTCAGGGCGGCCACGAGGGCGCGCCGCCGGGCGGCGGCCGGTTCGTCCGACCAGAGCGTCCGCACCACCGAGGCCCTCCGCCCCCAGACCGCGTGGTCTCCAGGCGCGGACGGAAAAAAGGCGGCCACCTGCTCCGGCCGCTCCGTCAGATCCCGATATAGGTCCGGGTACACCTGCAGCGCCAGGGATTCCACGGCGAAGCCGGCCAACAGGACCCAACCCCCCGCCTCGGCTGCCCGCATCTGGAGCAGGTCGCACCCACACCGAAAGGGGGCCGCGCGCTCGGTCCGCCCGCGACGTCGAGACGCCGGGCGGCTGCATTATATCGACTCCCGGCGGAATCCGCCGCTGTACATTGTAGGGATGTTGCACGGACGGTCGGGACGGGTGCGCAGCGCGCCGCGCGGAGGCGTCAGGCGCGAAAGGGGTCCCATCCGGTCGCATCGAGCGGCCGGCCTTCCCCCCCAGGTTCCTGCGCCAGGCGGAGTCCCGGACCGGCCACGCACTCGCCGATGACCGTCAGGGGGACTCCGCCACTCCGGGCCACCGCCTCGCGCGCACCATCCACCGCCTCGGGGGCGACCAGGCAGAGCAGTTCGTAGTCCTCGCCACCCCCGAGGACCCAGGACAGGGGGTCGGCTCCGACAAGCGCGGCTGCATTCTCCACCGCCTGGGGCGACGGGAGGCGCGACCGCCAGAGGACGGCGCCCAGATCCGCGCCGCACAGGTGCGCGAGATCCCGCGTCAGCCCGTCCGACACGTCGCACATCGCCCGTACGCCGGTCGGCGCGAGGCGTCCCAGGGCCAGCCCTTCGCGCATGCGCGGCTCGGGCCTCCTCTGCGCCGCGAGCAGCAGCGCCGCGTCCGTCTCCGGCAGCCGCGCCCGCGCGTCCGTACCGGCGCGGATCACGGCGAGCCCGGCAGCCGCCGCGCCGAGGCGTCCGGTCACGCAGATGCGGTCGCCCGGGCGCCCGCCGTTCCGGGTCACCGGGTGTTCCACGCAGCCCAGGATCGTGATATCCAGTACCAGCCGCTCGGCGACCCGCGCCAGATTACCCCCGACGACGGCGACGCCGAAGCGCACCGCGGCCTCGGCCAGACCGACGTACACGGCTTCCAGATCGGCCGGGGTAAAGCCTGCCGGGACCCCGACCGAGGAGAGGGCCCACAGCGGCCGCGCACCCATGGCCGCCACATCGCTGAGGTTGACCGCCAGCGCGCGCCAGCCGACGTCCGCGGGGGAGGCGGCGGCCGGCCCCTGCCGCTCGAAGTGCTGCCCCTCGACGAGCATGTCGACGGTGGCGACCAGACGCCTGCCCGGCGGCGGTCGCAGTACCGCCGCATCGTCCCCGACGCCGAGTTCCACGCCCTCGCCCGACGCCGCGGGCCCGAGGCCCCGGATCAGGGCCGCCACCAGGGCGTCCTCGCCATTCATGCCGGGTCCGGCCCCTGCACAAGGGCCCGGCGCACGGAGAGGGCAAGCCGGGCGCATTCGGCCGCGACATCTGTCGCGGAGATGACGGCGGAGATCGCTGCCACGCCCGCCGCCCCCGCGGACAGCGCCAGGCCGGCGTTTTCGGGGCGAAGGCCACCGATGGCGACCACCGGCAGTCCGGTGCTGCGGGCCACCCGCGAAAGTCCCTCCGGCCCGATGGGCGCACCGGCGTCCGCCTTGGTCCGGGTCGCGAACACCGAGCCGACCCCGAGGTAGTCCGCCCCGGCGTCCGCCGCTGCAGCGGCTTCGTCCGGCGTCGCCGCCGAGACACCGATCACCAAGGCGGGCCCGGCGACGGCCCGCGCGGCCCCCGCCGGGAGGTCGTCCTGCCCCAGGTGCACGCCGTCGGCTCCACAGGCCAAGGCGACGTCCAGACGGTCGTTGACCACGAACAGGGCGCCGCGGGCGGCACAGAGATCCGCAAGGGCGCGACCGAGCGCGTGGAGTTCCCGCGCAGGGCGCTCCTTGTCCCGCAGTTGCACCGCGGTCGCCCCCCCCGCCAGGGCCGCAGCGACCAGATCGACCTCCAGACGACCGCGCGCGGAGGCCCGGTCCGTGAGCACGTATACCTGGAGGGCGCGCCGCAGGGCGGCCGGGCCCCACTTTCGATCCGCGTGCACCCCGCGTCCCCCCGCTCCCTATGGATTCTTGGCCCGGCGGGCGTCCGCCGGCAGGCCGCGCGCCGCGCGCAGGGCCTTCAGCAGCAGGTAGCCCAGGACGGCGCCGGCGGCGCTGCTCAGAGTGAACGGGAGGACGTAGGTGAAGAGGGCCGCCTGACGGCCCAAAAGCAGCGCGGCGGCGGGGAAGGCGACCATCGCGCCCACGACACCCGTACCCAGCACCTCGCCGGCGGCGGCCAGGCCGTCGGCGCCCGACAGCCGGTAGAACCAGCCGGCCAGCAAGGCGCCGAAGATGCTGCCCGGAAAGGCCAGCAGGGTGCCGAGGCCGAGCACGTTCCGCAGGGCGCTGATGACGACCGCCACGATCACGGCCCCGCCCGGGCCGAGCATCACGCCGGCGAGGACGTCCACCGTGGCCTGGATCGGGTAGGCCCGTGCGCCGGCCACCGGGAAGTTGAGTTGGGACACGGCAGTGCCAAGGGCCACCAGGAGAGCCATCAGCACCAAACGGCGCGTTTTGTCTTCCCTCATGGCGGCCCACCCCAGGTCTGGAGGTGGTTGACCGGTCCACTGCCGCTCCCGAGGCCCGGGGCGTGCGCGATGGCCCATGCGGTGAAGGCCTTGGCTTCACGGACCGCCCGGCCGACCGGCCACCCCCGGGCGAGTCCGGCGGCCAGCGCTGCGGAGAACGTGCAGCCGGTGCCGTGCGTGTGGCGCGTCCGCACGCGCGGCGAGCGCAATTCGACGAGGTCCCGACCGTCGTACCAGAGATCGACGGCCTCCTCGTCCTCCTCGCCGGTGTCTCGGATGTGGCCGCCCTTGAGGACGATGTGCCGCGGCCCCAGCGCCGCGAGGGCGGCGGCGGCCTGGCGGCGGGCGGGCGCGTCGCGCAGATCCTCCAGGTCGCAACCGAGTAACGCCGCGGCTTCGGGAAGGTTGGGGGTGAGGACATCCGCGAGGGGAAGCAGGTCGGTCCGCAGGGCCTCCCGCGCGGACGCCTCCAGGAGCGGATCCCCGTGCTTGCTCACCATCACGGGGTCCACCACCACCGGACCGAGACCACCCCGCGCCAAGGCGCGTGCCACCTCGCCCACGACGGCGGCGGTGGCGAGCATGCCGGTTTTGGTGGCGTCGACGCCGATGTCGTCCCGAACGGCGTCAATCTGGCGGCGCACCAAGTCCGGGGCGAGCGCCAGGACGGCGGAGACCCCCAGGGTGTTCTGGGCGGTCACGGCCGTCAGGGCCGACATGCCGTACACGCCGAAGGCGCAGAACGTCTTGAGGTCCGCCTGGATACCGGCGCCCCCGCCGCTGTCGGAACCGGCGATGGTGAGCGCCCGGGCCGGGCCCGCGCCGTTTCGGCCGGGGGCCGCCGAGCCCTCCCCCACGATCAACGCCACACCCCCTTGCCCCCGGCCGGCCGACCGTCCCGGACGGGCCCAGGGGTTCTCGGCCCATTCTACGGATGGGGCGTCCGGACCCGCAATCGCCATCCGTGGCTCCTGGGCGAAAGCGCCAGAGGCCGTATCGGGCCCGGGCCCTATACTGAAGTGGGGATCGACTCGATAGAGGGATGCAAGGAATCGCATCATCGTGGAAGGGACGGAGGTCCTCGCCGGGAGGGAACCCGAGATGTATGCCGAGGCATTGGCCCTCGAGATGCTGACGGATCGAGACGTCGAGTTCGCGTTGCTCGCGACCGGTTCCGTCCCCGGCCCGCGGCTGCAGCGGGTGGTGCACTCCGTGCGCCAGGATCCCCAGTTGCTCGCGGCCCTGCTCGACGACCACCGCCTCGGCCCGGCTACGGCAGCCGACCCCGAGATCCTGCTCAAGGTGAGCCCGTACTTCTTTTTCTCGGTCCTCCTCCACTCCGCACGGCGCGAATTGCGCACGCGGTCCTTCACGGCCGAATGGCTCGGGCCGCGGCATCGGGTGCCGGTCTTCGATGCACAGCGCGTCGCCGGCGTGCTGGGTGACGGCGAGGTCGTTCACTATCTGGGCGATCTGCTCGCCTCGTTCACCGCCATCGGCCGGATGCGGCCCCCCGTGGGCCCGGCGGAGAGACCGTCCCCGCGCGGACGGCATCGGAACGAGCGCTTTTCCGAACTCGACCTCGACGGGTGGCGGCGGTTGCGGCAGCGCGCGGACGCCGTCGACCACTTCGCCCTGGACCGCCGGCTCGGCGACGTCGCCCTGTTTTTGGCGGGGGTCTTCCCAGACAGCGCCCGCGGCACGGCGGAACTGGACGAATGGGAGTCGGAGAGCGAAAATCGCTACCGGCGGGCGGCGCGGGATCCACGTGCCCGCCAGTGCGGGTTGGAAGAGATCCTCGCGCATCTGGCCGGGGAGTTGCATCCGGCGCGGAAGGCCCTTAACTTCGTGGCCGACCGCTACCTGCAACCCCTGCGCGACGGCTGGTTCCTGGTGGGCGCCTCCTGACGGCCCGAGCCCCTCCTCGGGCCGGGGGGCGCGGGAGAGGGGTGCGTGGGGTACGTCTGGTTCAGAGGTCCAACCGGGGTTGTCCGTCGGCCGCCGCATCTGGTACAGCCTGCTGGGCGGGTCGGTGTATCGACGCGTCGCTTCCGAGACCCGCGGGGTATATGTCGCGTTTCTCACCGTCGCGGTCGTGAGCGCCGCCACGCTCGCCCTGGTTCTGGCCGTTTCCACCGCGCGCGCCCTCTCCGCCATCGCCGCGGCGTGGCCGGGCCTGCCCGACTTCAGTGTGTCCGGCGGTAAGCTCCTGCTGCCCAAGGGGGTCACGCCACCCGTGCGGGTCGCTGCGCACGGCGCCGTCGTCATGCTGGACAGTAGCGATCCCCAAGGCAACCCCCTGGGCCACGCCTCCTTCGGTCTGTTGCTCACGGGCAGCGAGTTGCTGCTGCGCACGGGACCCGGCACGGGTGGCGACCGGGTCATCGCGCTTTCCGCGTTGGGCACCCTTCCGCTCACCAAGGCCAGCCTGGGCGGACTCCTACGCGACCTGGCGCGCGTGGGGGTGTGGCTGGGGGCCGGCCTCAGCGTGCTCTACTTCGTGGTGCGGGACATGGTGCGGGCCGCCGTGATCGCCTGGATCGGCCTGGTCTCCGTGCGGCTCCTCGGCCGGGACCCCGGTTGGCCCCAGGCATGGCGCGTGGGGTTGGCCGCCTGGACGCTGCCCATGCTCGCCGAGGTCGCCCAGATCGCCGTCCCCGTCCCTGGATGGGCCCTATGGATGGTTGCGTGTGTCTATGGCGTCACGGGGTGCTTCTTCCTCACCCCTCCGTGACTGCGGTCGCGTCTGCCGCTAGTCCGAGCAACGCGCGCCGCAGGGCCGCAGACGGGACGCGGGCGCCATACAGGGTTCTCGTGCCGGCACGCCCCGAAACGCGCAGCGCCAGGCGGAGGGCGGCAGGGCCGACGGGCCCGCACAGGATGAGGGCGCCCCAAGCAGCGGGGAGCAGTTCCAGAGCGGCGTCGGCGTCCACGGTGAAGCGGCGGTCCAGGACGAGTGCCGCGGCGCCGCCGCACCGGACGTGTCGCTCCAGGGCGGCCAGATCGCGTACCACGGCGAGGACGCGGAGCTCGGCGCACATGGCCAGCCGCTTCTCCAGTGCCGCGTCATTGACAGCGACGAGGGCGCGGAGCGGGGCGGGGGACGGACGGTCCGCCCCCCGCGAGCCGGCCCGCCGCCGCGGCGGCGTACCCTTCACGCCTCCGCCTCCACGGCCACCGGGTCCCCCTCCGGGCGCCGGTCCGCACGACGATCCAGGAAGCGGACGCTGCGGGCGCTCACATACGGGAACACGCGGTATTGACCGCCCTCCTCCCTCCGCTCGTCGATGTGGGTCGCGCCGTGCACCAGGATCAGGCGGCCCTTGGTGAGGTAGGGAGCCAGCTTGGGGGCGTATTCCCCGAGGACCTCGACGGGCCAGAAGTCGGTGGGCGTCTCGCCGTCCACTTCGTACTCGCGGTCCACCGCGACGGTGAACCGGATCCGCGGCGTCCGCCGCTCGTTCGGGATCTGCCCGACCTCCGCGTCTCGGGTCAGCCGGCCGATGAGCACTGTCTGGTTGAACACGTACGATCCTTCCCTTCGCGCATCTCGGGACCGGTTCCGGGGAACCCGCTCAGGGCGGGCGCGCCCCGGCCGGGCCGCTGGAGAAGATCGGCCACAGCGGCTCCGGGACCTCGACGCGCACGAGGGCTCGTTGGGCTCCGGCGATCACCAGCCCCTCCCCCGGGCTGCACGCGGAGAGCCACTCCGCCTCCCGGGGCCCCACCCGGTACAGTTCACCGATCCAGGCCAGTTCGCGGCCGTTCTGCTGGCGCATGAGGAAGACGGAAGCCGCGTTGGCCAGGGCGCCGCGAGCGGCACGCGCCGCCTCCGGGTCCGCCGCGGAGCCCAGCAGGTCCCCGACGGACTGGGTGGCGAGGCAGACGGCGACGCCGCGCTTGCGGCCCGTGCGGAACAGCACGTCGAGGAAGCGCGCCGTCGCCGCGTGGCCGAGGAGGTGGTGCGCCTCGTCGACCGCCACCGTCACCTCCGGCCACTCGGGACGGACGAGGTGGTCCAGGACGTGGTGGGTAAGCAGGAGGAAGGCTGCGGCGACGACGTCCGGGGATTGCCCGACCACGTCCCGCAGGTCGAAGACCATCGCCTGCCCTTCGGGGAGGTCCTCTCCCCGCCCGTCGAAGGGGCGCAGCCCGCCGCGCAGGGCCGCATCCAAGGCGTGCGCCAGACGCTGTCCGTCCGTTCCCTCGCGGCCGAGCGCAAGGGCGAATTCAGTCAGCGTCGGCCCGTTCGGGGAGTCCCGCCCCGCGGCGTCGAGGGCCGACCACACGGCGGGTACCGGCACCGGAGCCGTCCGGCCCGTCAGTATCCCGAGCAGGGCGACCATCCGTTCCGCGCAGGCGGCCCGCCAGGAGGCAGGGTCGGGATAGGCGTCGCCCGAGTCGCCCCGTGGCCGCACGAGCGGACTCAGGCGGGCCGAACCGCCAGACCCTAGCCGGACGAGGACGCCTCCGACGGCGGAGCACCACGGGGCATACTCCCCCTGTGGGTCGAACACCGCCGCCCGCCGCCCGCCGAGAAGGGTCTGGGTCAGCAGATTCTTCATCCAGAACGACTTGCCCGCCCCGCTGCCGGCCACGCAGAGGGCGTGGGGATTGGGCAGCGAGAAGCGGTCCACGCACACCACCGTCCGCCGGTGGACGTCCAGGCCCCAGACCTCCGCAGCCGCCCCCACCGGCGGATCCCCCAGGGGTGGAAGACCGGCGGACAGCGCATCGGAATCGAAGTTGCGGGGCGCCGGCAGGGCCACGCGGCCGATGGGCATGGTGGCGTGAAAACCGGCCTCCTGCTCCAGGAGGCAGCGCCGGACGACGATCATGCGCCCCTCCAGCAGAGCGACGAGCGAGGACGACCGTCTGTCCAGCTGCCCCAGGTCGCGGGCGAAGACGGTCACGATCAGATGGTGCGAGAACAGCCGCACGTCGCCTCGGGCGAGGGCAGCCCGTAGTTCCCCCGCATCTTCGGCCGCCGTCGTGTCGGCCGGGTCGTGCTCCCCCCCTCGCGCCTCCGCCAGCAGGAGCGATGCGCGCAGGGCCCGCAGGTCGCGCCCCAACTCAGCGAGCGCCACAGCGGAATCCACGGGCTCGATATGCTGGGAGAACCTCAGTTCCCCGTCATAGCCTTCGAACACGCGCAGCCAGCCCGCGGGCACTTCGCGGGGGTAGCCGCGCACCGCGAATGTCCGCGCCACCCGGCCGTCGGCCAACTCCAGGTGGTCAGGGTGCACCTGCACCATCTCCGGTGCGACGCCGGCAGTCGATCGCGGGTAACCGGCATACAGCGGACGGGCGGGGCGGGGGCGGGTGTACCGGGACCATGCGCCGCGCCACCACTCACGCACGGGACGCACCCACCCGGTAGTTGCCCGCCCATGGGATCGGGCCGCCGGCATCCGACGCACCTGCCGCTTCCAGGAGCAACCGGGCAAGGTCAGGGCCGCGCAGGCGGCGCACGCTGAGGCCGAGGCGGTCGGCGAACCGAAGCACCGCCGCCTCCAGCGCACCGGCGTGGGCGTGCTGAGCCCCGGCGGCCCTCGGCATCGACAGCACAAACAGGCTTCGGCGTACCACGCCTCTGCGGTCCTGCACCAGGCGCTCCCAGTACGCGTCATACGCCTCGGCGATCAGGGCGAGACCGGCGGGCGCCCGGTCCGGCTCCCAGAGGGGCGGCCGGTCGGAAGCGCGTATCCACCGGGCGATTCCCACGATCTGCATCGGGGCCTCCAGGGCGTGAAGCAACTCTCGGTAGGCCACCTGGGCGGCGGCGAGGGCTTCGGGACCGCGCAGCACATAGCCGCTGCCGGTGCACTCCAACACGATCGCCCATCCCGTGTCGTGCCGGATACCGTCCTGGCGGATGTCCCGCAGCCCTTCCCACCCCGGCACCCGTGCCCCGGACCGGACGTTCGGTCGGAGGGCGTACCGCAGCAGCCGCGGCAACCAGACGGCAAGGCGTTCTCCGTCCGCGCCCGGGGGCCAGCGGCCGATCGTAAAGGCGGTGCCGCAGACCGCGACCGGCAGCGTCCGGCCCAGCCGCAGCACAGCCGCGCCGTGGCCGGAACAGGAAAGCCAGCCGGCCGCGGCCGTGGCGAGAAGGCCCAGCGCCTGACCCGCCGTCAGGCTCGGGAGCAGACGGGTTCCCCGGCCGGTATCCCCCTGGATCGTCGGCACCGAAATACCCCCTTGGGGCTCAGTCATCCGCCGCCTGCCGGCTGCCTATGGCGCCGAAGGTGAGCCGCGCCGCGCCACGGGCCGCGGTGTCGCCGGCGATCCGCGCGCCGGCCGCGAGCACGCTCGGATGCGGCCCCAGTTGCACCGCCGCCCCGACGGCCGTACTCAGCAGGCCGCGGCAACGGAAGATCAGAGCCAAGGCCCCGATGGACCACAGCCATGAGGCACCGTCCACAGCCCCACCGGCGCCCATCCCGGTGGCAAACACGAGCAACACCGTCACCTGGGCCGACTGGACGAAGACCGCCACCAAAAGCTCCGCCATCAGGGCCTTCCAGACACCGGACGCCGCGGGCACTACCCAAAGCGCCGCCGCCAGCGGCAGGAGCAGTGCCAGCAGGACGATCTCCGCGGCGCGGATCACGTAGAAGCACGCGAGCGCGGCCGCCCCGACCAGCACCACGAGCGTGGTGATCGCGGGGCCGATGCCCAGCACCGACGGGATGACGGCCAGCGCAAGACCGCCGGAGAGGGGGCGCATCAGCCCGCCGGCGCCGTGCGGCACGCCCTGCAGGATCGCTGCGCACAAGGCGTTGTTGCCGAGCAGCAGGCCCCGGACGAGCGGCAGGCTCGTCGCCACGCCGACGGCGGCAAGGGCGAGCCGTGGCAACAGCCGCCATGGCTCGGCGGCGTCCAAACCGACCAGGGCGGCGACCTGACTGCGGAGAACGCCGTACAGCAGGGCTGCCAGGAGTACCCCCGCCGCCACATCGCGCATGACCGCCCACGCCGCCGTCACCTCCGGCCCGAGCTGAAACGGGTGGGTCAGCGTCGATTCCAGGACGCGCAGCACCTGGGGGCTCAGTCCGCCGATGAGCGACCCGAGGGCCGTGAAGGCCCCCGTCCGGCCGGAGGCCGCCTGAGCCCCGGCCGCTGTGACCATCGGGGCGATCGGTGAAACGCTCAGGGGCGAGGTCACGACCCACCCCCGTCAGGACGGAATGAGCCCTTGAACGATGGAGACGATGGTCGGAGCCAGGAGGGCGATGACGAGCCCACCCACTCCCGCCAGCACGATCCGCCACGCCTCCGCCTGTGCGCGGGCGGAATGGGCCACGGCGTGGCGCAGGCCCCCATAGGCCACGGTTGCGACCGCCACCAGGGTTGCGAGGTACTGAAACCAGCGGGTCACGTTCTCGATGAAGGCGGCCAGGACGGCGGTGCCTGCGCCTTGAGGCGTGGCGGCGAGCACTCGTCCGGCCCCCGTGGCCAAGACGAGTGCGGCGGCGGCAGGGGGCAGCCAGTGTCCAACGAAACGCTTGTCCACAGGCCGATCACCTCGGCACCAACCATAGCAGCATATGGAAGAGATGTCATCTTATTGAAATGCATTCGCGGTTGATCTGCGCCATGCGAGGCAGGTGTAGCGTCGCGACGCCTCCGCGTGCTCGTCCGCATAGCGCCGCCGCTGGTGGACGGACGGGAGCCGGCCGGCTCGGCCGAAGCGCGAGTGGGGAAGGATCCTGGCCCGCGATGCTTGGCAAGGACCGGGCCGACCGGGACCGGCGTCGCCTGCCGGGCAGGATCAGTGGCAGAAGGGGCCGCTCCAGGATGGAGCGGCCCCTTCGACTTCCTGCGCATGCCGGCGAATCGGCTGCGGGATCAGATGTCGGAGTAGAGCTGGAACTCGTAGGGATGGGGGCGCATGCTGACCGGCTGGACTTCGCGCGTGGTCTTGTAATCGATGTACGTCTCGATCAGTCCCGCCGTGAAGACGCCGCCTTCGAGGAGGAACTCGTGATCGTGCTCCAAGGCGTGCAGCGACTCCGACAGGGAGCCGGGCACCGTCTTGATCTTGGCCAGTTCGTCCTTGGACATCTCGTAGAGGTCGGCGTCGACCGGGGCGGGCGGTTCGATGCCGCGCCGGATGCCGTCCAGCCCGGCCATGAGCAGCGCCGCAAAGGCCAAGTAGGGATTGGCGGACGGGTCGGGACAGCGGAATTCGATCCGCTTGGCCTTGGGGTTGTCCGAGTACATCGGGATGCGGACGCAAGCCGACCGGTTGCGTTGGCTGTACACCAGATTGACGGGGGCCTCGAAACCGGGCACGAGCCGCTTGTAGCTGTTGGTGCTCGGCGCGTTGAACGCAAGCAGGGCGGGAGCATGCGCGATGAGCCCGCCGATGTAGTGCCGTGCCATGTCCGACAGCCCCGCGTACTGCGCGCCGTCGAAGAAGAGCGGCTTGCCGTCCTTCCAGAGGCTCTGGTGCACGTGCATGCCCGAACCGTTGTCCCCGTACATGGGCTTGGGCATGAACACCGCGGTGAGGCCGAAACCCTTGGCGACGTTGCGAATCACGTGCTTGTACTTCATGCAGTTGTCGCTCATCTGCAGAAGGGTGCCGAACCGCATGTCGATCTCGCACTGGCCGGCGGTGGCCACCTCGTGGTGGTGGATCTCGATCGGAATGCCGGACTCCATCAGCTTGAGGACGATTTCGTTCCGGACATCCATCAGCGTGTCGCTGGGCGGTACCGGAAAGTAACCCTCCTTGTGTCGGATCTTGTACCCCAGGTTGCCACCGGGCTCCTGCCGGCCGGTGTTCCAGATGCCCTCCTGGGAATCGATGGAGTAGAAGCTGCCATTCACGCTGGAGCCGTAGCGGAGATCGTTGAACAGGAAGAACTCGATCTCGGGCCCGAAGAACGCCTGGTCCGCCAGACCGGACTGGCGCAGGTACGCCTCAGCCTTTCGGGCGACGCCGCGCGGATCACGTGCGTACGGCTTCTTGGTCATGGGATCCATGACGTCACAGATCAGGCTGAGGGTGGAGACCTTGGCGGCCGGGTCGACGAAAGCGGTATCGGGGTCGGGTAGGAGCAGCATGTCGCTTTCGTTGATCTTCTGGAAGCCGCGGATGCTGGACCCGTCGAAACCAAGGCCGTCGGTAAACGCATCCTCCTCGAACGCGCTCACCGGCCGGGTGATGTGCTGCCACATACCGGGGAGATCGACCAGCTTGAGGTCGACGAACTGGATACCCTTGTCCTGAATCAGCCGAAACACGCGATCGGCGCCGCCAGCGATGGATATCGCCTCCTTAGCCCTCCGGCCGGCGGGGTGGGCCCGAGCGGCCGAATGATCGCGCTCAGTCTACTGAGAGAGCGGCACAGGGTCAATGGCCTGTCATGTTTGATGACACGGCCACGGCCAGGGCGTCCGGAAAGTTGACACGAACTTGCTCCACCTATCCACCGGCGCGCTAGAATGCGGCCAGAAGTCCCAACGGGAGGCGCATGGTCAGCGTGCCCTTCGAGGTACGGGACGATATGCCGGTGTATACGATCGGGCGCGTGGTCGAACTGACGGGCCTGTCCGCCCGCCAAGTTCGGTACTACGAGAAGAAGAACCTCATCAGTCCGGCGCGCACCGCGGGCAACCAGCGTCTGTACTCACGCGACCAGGTGCACCTCCTGCAGCTGGTCAAGCGGTTGCTCGAAGAGGGCTACACGCTGACCAACATCCAGGGCTTGGTCAAGGAGTACGGCCGGCACCGGACCACGACGCTGGAGGACTACCCGTCCCGCGAGGCCTTCCGCCGCGAGGAGCCGGCATCGCTGTATCCGCTGCACAACCGCGCCCGCCTCCTGGAGATCCTGGACCGTTTGGAGCGGCGCGATTCCGAGCGGCAGGAACGTGCGCAGCGGCCACGACTGCCCTGACGGCGGCAGTCTTCGCCGCTACGCGGGTCTTGCCCGATGTGACAACGCACGGCGGGAACATGACACGTTCGGGGGACATCGATCAGTGGCGGGCGGCCCGCCCTATTTCGATGACCGTCAGCGACGCCAGCACGCCGACGCCTGTGGCCACAAGCACCGTCTCCCCGAAGGCGAAGCGCACCGACCCCCAGTAAGCGGATGGGACCTGAGGGCCGGGCACCGCCCAGTAGGTGCCCAGATAGGCGTGCTGGAAGAGGGCGTAGGTACCGGCCAACAGGCGCCAGCCGATGAGCACGCCAACCGCCGAAAGTGCGACCGGCACCCATTCACCGTGCGAACGCCGCCAGACGGCGATTCGACGGCCACGCAGCCCGGGCATGCGGTATCCCCCCCGCGCGGCGCGTTGCCCACTTCGGTGCACCGCGGTTGGTATAGGGCGCGGGTAGGCTATGCGCGGTCGGCGTGGGAGGTTCTATCGCCCAGAGGGTTCAACGCGTACCGCTGGCGAGCAAGACGCAGAGCGCCGTGGCGGCAAAGGCGCCGGCGTTGACCAGGAACGCCCGGTCTTGAAAGATGGCGCTTTCGGGTGCGCCTCCCAGGGCGCGGCTCTCCACCATGTGCTGGTAGTGAAACAGACCGTAGATGACAAAGGGCAGGGTGACCAGCATCCAAGGGCTGTGCGGCCCCTCCACGGCATACAGGGCGTAGCTCATCAGCGTGGTGGCCATCACCACCTGCATGAAGAGGCGGACGAGGCCCGGCTCGTAGACGAGCGCGGCACGGCGATAGGCGCGCTCTTCGGGTGCAAGATTGACCGCGTCGGACCATCGCTTGCCCAACGAAAGGTAGAGTGCGACAAGATACGTGCAGACCAGCAGCCAGGGCGAAGCGGCCACATGCAGCGCCGTCGTGCCGGCAAGGGCGCGCAGGACGAAGCCTCCGGCCACCGTGAGGGCGTCCCAGAGGGGAACGTGCTTCAGGCCGAACGAATAGGCGACGTTGAGCGCAAGGTAGGCCAGCGCGATCACGAAGAAACTCGGCGCTAGCGCCGCAGCGCCCGCCAAGCCGATCAGGGCCAGCGCGACGGCCAGTGCCAGACCGAGCGCGGGGGGCACCAAGCCGCTGGCGATCGCTCGCAGGCGTTTGCGGGGATGGAGCCGGTCGCGGTCGCGGTCGACATAGTCGTTAAGGCAGTACACCGCGCTGGAAAGCAGGCAGAACACCGCAAAGGCCCAGAGAGCCCAGAGGACCCCCAGCGGATGCAGGAACACCCGGCCGAACACCAGCCCTGCGAAGACGAAGACGTTCTTCGTCCACTGCTGCGGTCGCATCGTGCGTAGCAGGCCGGCCACGATCTCGCTGGCCCGGCCGGCGGGACGCGGGCGGTGCGCGGCGACCGTCTCGGGTTCCAACATCCTGCCCACCCCGCCCTTCGCTTCGGAGTGTCCAAGCGGCATAGCACCCGGCCGTGGCGGGACCGCACCGGCTGCCGCCGTTTCCGGCCTTCTGCCCGCGCCCTTGACGCGGGGCCGGGTTGCCCGGGGCCGGCGGACCGCGTCGACTCGGCCCGAGGGGAGGCCCGTGCCGCCACCCTCCGCCATCCGCATCTTCGACAAGGTCCTCGATTCTCCGCCACAGCGGCGCCGGAGACATGCCCCAGCGCCGCTGCGGGACGACCGGGGGCATCCGGGGCAGCCGCGCAGCACTTCGACGACCGGCGGGATCCCCGAGGGCATCCCGTGGGATGAAACACCCGGCCCAGGGGGCGCCCCTCCGCGCCGGGTTCACCGCGAGCCGGTGGGCGCCCGATCCCCGCCTGGCCGACTGTGCCGTGTCCAGGATGGCCGCAGCACGTCTCCGTAGCCCGCTACCGCTTGCCCCCCGACCGCGCGTTTCGGCGCCCGGGGCGCGATGCTGGCCTGGGCGGGACGGACGCCGGGGCCACGGGCGTCTGCGGCGTCTGCAGGAAGTACCGATAAATCCAACTGGCGATGAGGGCTCCGGCGATCGGCCCCACCCAGTAGGCCCAAGCCGCGGCCCAGGTGCCAGAGACGAGTTCCGGGCCGAAGGCGCGGGCGGGGTTCATCGCCGCCCCGGTGAGCGGTCCGGCGGCAAGGACGTCGAACACCACCACCAGACCGATCCCGAAGCCGGCGATCTTGGGCGCCGACGCGTCGACCGCAGTCGTCAGCACGGCCGTCATCAGCAGGAAGGTAAGAACACATTCGATAGCGGCGGCATCGAGCGGTCCGACACCGTTGCCGGGAGCGGGCGTGCCCGCTCCCACCGCGGCTCCCGGGAAGAGCAGATGCAGGAGCAGCGCGGCGACAACGGCGCCCGCAAGCTCCGCGACGACGTACAGGGCGGCGGTGGCCGATTTCAGCTTGCCGAGCGACCACAGGCCGACCGTCACCGCGGGATTGAGCGCTCCGCCCGAAACGGCCATGGTCGCGGAGATGCCGATCGCCAGGCCGATGCCGTTGGCCAAGGCGATGTCCAGCAGCGTGGCATGGGGCCGCATGGCCGCTCCAACCCCAGGAAACACAAGGAAGAACGTCCCGACGGCTTCCGCCACCATCAAACGCAGCCAGTTTGGCATCAACCGGTCCCCTTCCCGGGGCTCTGATCGGATGGCGCCGGTCTAAAAAGTCCTCCCACGTCTGCGCCTCAGCCGGAAGCCCGTGATGCCGGCCAGACGCAGCCGGCGCCGGCGGGACCGCTGCCCCCAGCCGATGAAGCCGATGACGGCAAGGAGTGCGGCGCCCGCCAGCGGGAGGCGGGCAGGGCCCCCGAACGGACGCCGGCGCACGGCTGCCTGGTCCGAGGACGGTGCCACCGGCGACCCCGCGGCGGCGGGCCGCAACGGCGGTCCCTCGGCCGGCACCAAGGTGGCCGTGATCAGGCCGGGAATTCCGGAAGCGCCGGCGGACGGCGCGGGCGGCGACGACTCACCCGCGGTGCCGGTGGCGAACGGCGCCGGCACCGCGGTCAGACTCTGCTGGCCGGTTGGCACCACCGCCCCCTGTGGCGCGGCCGGCGGCGGCACGGTCGGGACCGCGCCGCGGGCCGCCTCCAAGGCGATACCGTAGTCGAGCAGGTGCTCTTCGTCGGTCCAAAAGGTGCTGGCGGGCTCGCCCATCAGCACCGCGATGACAGACTGCCCATTGCGGTGTGCGGAACCGACGATGACGTTCAGGGCTTCGGACGTATACCCCGTCTTCACCCCGTCCGCGCCCGGATACTGCGTCAGGAGCGCATTGATGTTGCCGATCAGGCGGCTGCCGTGGCGCGGCCAGGGAATCGTGGCGCTCGTCAGATTCACGATGCTGCGGATGATCTTATTGTTCATGGCCACCCAGCCGAGCCTGGCCAAATCGTCGGCGGATGTGTAGTGGTCGGGCGCGTCCAGCCCGTCGGGGTTGACGTAGTGCGTATCGGTCAGACCGTAGGCCGAGGCGGCCTGATTCATCAGCGATACGAACCGCGACAGGCTGCCGGCGGAATCGACGGCGATGGCGATGGCCGCATCGTTCGCGGAGGGAAGCAGCATGCCTTCGAACAGTTGGAGGTACGTATACTGGTCCCCGGGTCGGAGGTAGAGGAGTTCGCCGTAGGCCTGTTTGACCTGTGGGGGCACGGTCATGGGCGTGTTCATCTGGTCGTGCTCGAGTTGGAGGGAGACCAGCGCCGTCATCAGCTTGGTGGTACTGGCCATCGGCAGGCGAAGTCGGCCGTTCTCCGACCACAAGACCCGACCGTCGCGCATGTCGAGCACGGCGGCGGACCGGGCGTGGAGCACGGGTGCGGCGGGCGGCGCGGCCGTTGCGGCGTAAGCCGCGCTCGGAAACAGCGTGCAGGCCAGCGCGACGCCCAGCGCAACGCACAGGGGTCGAGGGTTGGACCGCGGGGCCACGGGCCCCACGCACCGCCGTGATGCGGCGGTTGCAGGATCGGGCCGCGCGATGTTAACCCTTGCCACCCCGCCCGAGGTCGGCTGCTCCAGCTCCATCCCTGAGGCTCTCGCCACCAGGGCCGCCCTCCCATCCGCGGACGGCCCCCGCGGACGCATGGAGCAGCAACACAGGATAGGTACCCTCATGGGCCAAGCGGACGCCGGCTTGATTCGCCAATGCCTGCAGGACCGCCACTTCGATCCCCGCCCCTGCGGCCGCCACCCCGACGACACGGTTCCCCAGCATGCATTCGCGGCCTTCCGCGTCAAGGAAGTGCATCTGGATGCTCACTCCGCGGTCGTCCGAACAGGCCTCGGCGACCAATCGACCTTCGGGCGGGCACCGGTCCGCCACCCAGCGCAGCGTGTGGAGCAAGAGTACGCGCAGCGCAGGGGCGGAACCGACGACCCGCGGCAGACTGGCTCCGAGCCGCATCTCCAACTGAACGCCACGTGCGCTGCAGTAGCCCCAAGCCCCGGCCACGGCGGTCTCCAACGCCTCGCCGGCATCGGCGTCCGCCATCGTACCGAAGCTGCCGTGGGTATAGCGTAACATCTCGTCCATCAGATGCGCCGCGCGCATCGCAGCACGCCAGGCGCGTTCCAAGAGGTCGTTCTGGCCACCCTCGGCGACGCCCCGGGCCAGTTGTACGGAAGCGGCCACCACGGTGAGTTGATTCTTCAGATCGTGCGCGATGCCTTCCGCCAATTCGGCAACCGCCAAGCGCTGCACATACGCGGTGCCCTCGTCGGCCGCCATGACGGTCGTCGCACGCACGTCCCGGCCCTCCGGCGGAAACACCTCTCCTGCGGCCGCAGTCGACGCGGTGGACGCGGGGCGCCGCACGTCACCGGATACACGCTGCGTACCGGTGGTCATCCATCCGCCGCCGTCCCCCACCCCGCACCCCCGCCCACCCGGCCCTCAGGGTTGCCAGACGGCATCCCCTGCCGACACCCTCCGTCCACGGACGGGCGGTGCCGCCGGGCGGCCCGCACCGCCCGGTCGAGCCTGCCGCGGCTTCCCGCTGCATGTTTTGGCGCGCGGGTCTTCAGGGGGGTCGGGCGGCATTCCTGCCGAGCGCAGGCTGTCGCCGCTGAATGTCGTCGACAACGATCGAGCATGGGCGCGTTGGCCCCGCGCGTCGGCCGGACACGCCACGCCGGTGCAGGGCGGCAGCGGCCTATCCCTGCGCATCGGTCCAAGGGCTGGCGGCCAGCCGGGGCATCTCTTCGACGGGCATCTGCAGTTCGCAGAGTTCGGAGCCGCGCAGCACGGTCAGCATGCAGTTCTCACCCGGACGGCGGCCCGCCAAGCCCTGCCGCACGGCTCCCAGCGTGTCCACGGGCCTGTCGTCCAGCCGCACCACCATGTCGAACAGGCGGACGCCCGCGCGGTCGCCCGGACCTCGCGGCGCGACATCGGCCACGGCGATGCCGCGGCGAACGGGCATTTCGAGCAGGGCCGCCATCGCCGGAGCCACCACCTCGGTCTGGCCGGAGAAGCCCAGCCAGGGATGCGTCGCCCGCCCGAAGCGGAGCATCTGAGAGACGAGCCGCATGACCACATCGGCCTTGACGCACAGATTCAACCCGTTTCCATACGGAATCCCGTTGATGCCGGCCAAGCGCCCTTCAAGGGTGATGAGCGGCCCGCCGATGTTACCGAGGTGGATGGCCGCGTCCGTGAGGATCAGGCCGTCGACGGGAAAGCGTTCCGGACGGTAGATCGTGCGGTCGGGCGCACTGACGACCCCCAGCGTGACGCCGCACTCCGTCCCGAACTGGTTGCCAAGGGCGGCCACCAGGAGCCCCGGGCGCAGTTCCGACTCCAGAGCCAGTTCCAGAGCGGGTAGCGGCACATCACCCTTGAGGCGCAGCAGCGCCAGGTAGTAGAGGGCGTCGGCGGCGGCCACCTCGGCCTCAAACCGCTGTCCATCTTGGAATACGACGGACAGGCTGTCCCCCGGCGTATACAGCGGGGAGTGGGTGAGCACATGGCGCCCATCGACGCAAAAGCCCGTTCCGACGGCCGCCTGCTGTTTCCCTGGATCCACGGCCGACACACCGACCACGCGCGGCGCAACGGCCTCGACTGCCGATACCAGCATCTGCGACCAGGGGTCCATGGGGCCGCTCCCCCCTCCGGACCGCCCGCGGGCGTCCGTGACTCGTTCCCCCATACTAGCGCAGATCGATGCGGCTCACGATGCCGGCCTCCCCCGGGGCGCGCGACGGGTCCGGGCCGTCTCGGTTATCGTCTTGCCCCGGGTGCATAGGATGGGCCGGCCCCGCGGGCGGGCGCGGGGTATCCGCCAGTCCGTGCGAAAGGGCGGGACCACCGTGTTGCGCGCCATGTGCAAGGCAAAGATCCACCGGGCGACGGTCACCGAGGCCGATCTCGACTACGAAGGCAGCGTCACCATCGACCGCCTGCTTCTGGAGGCCACCGGGATCCTGCCGTATGAGATCGTGCAAATCACCAACCTGGCCAACGGTACGCTCTGGCGGACCTATGTGATCTCGGGTGCGGCGGGCAGCGGCATCTTCTGTCTGAACGGCCCACCGGCACGCCACTTCCATCCGGGCGACCGGGTGATCGTCGTTTCCCACGGGTATTGCGACGAGCGGGAACTGGACGCGTGGATCCAGCGCACCGCCTTCGTCGACGAGCGCAACGGCCTCGTGCGCATTGAGGAGCACCGCGTGCGAGAGTAGCGTCACGAAAAGGACGGTGGCGGCAGCCGCCCATGGCCTATCCGGCCAACGTGGGGGGCACGGCCACCCCCTCCGCCACAAGGAGCCACGTGCCGGCGACGACGGCCAGCGTGGGCAGCCAACGCGCCCCGATCGGCTCGCGTAGCCACAGCGAGGCGATGACCGCGGTCACCAGGAGAGAAACGGCGGTGGCGGGCTCGGCGACCGACACCGGCATGAACGTCAGGGCGATCAGCAGCAGCAGGAACGACATCCCGTTGCAGATGCCGGCTGCGAGCGAGAGCACTGGACGACGGCGGACAGTGCCCCAGAGGCGCGCCACGCGACCGGTCGCCAGGAGAAGACCGCATTGGGTGGCGGCGACCACCACGAAGACGACGAACCCGTATGTCCCGGCCGGGGCCGACCGGGCCGCGGCGGCGTTGGCCTTGTCCAGCATGCGCGTGACCGCGGAGAGACCGGCGTAGGCGAGCATCTGCCATGTGGCTGGGGGAAGCCTCCGGCGTCTGCCGCCCCCCGCGTCCGGGAGCGGGGTCGGTGAAGTCCGTTGCAGAAACGCCGCGCCGGCTACGATCAGGGCCGCGCCGCAGGCCTTCGCGACCGAAATGGGCTCCCCGTGGACTAGGAACGCGAAGAGGACCACGAACAGACTGTTGGTGGCGCTCAGTGGAGCGACGGCAGCCACCTCGCCGCCCGCGAGGGCCGCTACGTAGAACCAATAGGCCACCGCATACACCAGGCCGCTCGGGACCGCGAGCCGGAGGAACCCCCAGTCCCCGACGGTCGCCAGGTGCGCAAAGGGCAGCAACACCATGGCGCCGACCCCGAAGAAGACGGCCGCGGATTCGGTCGGGCCGGCCGCCGACCCGAGGCGCCGCAGCAGCACCCGTTCGGTCGCGATGAGCAGTATGCGCAGGCCGAGCACCGTGGCCACCGGTCCCAGGTCCGCCACCCCCGCCAAACCGGTTGCACCGGGCCGGGCCGCCAGCCGCTCCGCTCGGGCACCGGCCCCCCGCGGCCCCGCTCCCGGCCCCGGATGCAGGCACGGCGCCCGTACACAACCCGGGCTCGGTGGTTGTATGCGTGTCGACGGCGGGACATGCGGCGTCGGTCCGCGGCGCACTGCGGTGGGCGGTGCCGGCGGCCCGCCACTACTCCCATTTCCGTGCGCATGGAGATATGATGACGGCATAGGCTGATGTCCCGGTGCCCATCCACGCGCAACGCGCCTTCGCTCCGCTTGGCCCGACGGCTGACCGCCACGGGGGAGGCGAGGGGTACGTGCATCCGCAGGTGCCCGGCAAGCGTCCAGCAGATGGCCGGCCCCGCGCCGAGCGCGGGCGTGCGGTCGGCGCTCCTAGCGACCAACCACAGCGGCTCCTGGACCGCTTGCGGCGGGCGTCGGCTTCCCGGCCCCTGCTGAGCCTCCTGCTGCGGGGAGCCTGCCTCGGTGTGTCCCTCATCGCGGCGGTCCGCTTCCCCCCGCTGATCATCGTGGCGGCCGCCGTGTGGCTCTGGGTTCTCTGGCCCGCCTACGCGGTTCGCCGCGGCTTGGTGCAGACGTTCGGCTCGACGCGCGCCGGGGGTGCGGGCCGCCTGCTGCCCCTGTGGTATGCCGGAGGGCATCCGGCCCTGCCGCGTCCGGGTCGCGCGCTACTCCGCGTCTGGCAGGAGGACGGGGCGGCCATGCTCCGCGTGGGTCGGCGGGCGGTGGCCTTCCCCCTGCATTCCGTCCACTGCGTCAGTCTGGTCGAGGGCCGCGTCGAACGGCACACCGGTTGCCGGGGGCCGTTGGCCATCCTTGTCGGACGCGTGTTAGCCCATGGCGGCGGCCGGTTCTGCGGACTGCGGCGGGCCGCCCGCGAGGATCTGGCGGTGGTCGACCGCAGCCGGGTGGTCTGCGACCTGGTACGAGACGGGCACTCCTGCCGCGTCATACTGGCCGGACGCGCCGGAGGCGGCGAGCAGATTTACCTGGAGACGCTCGTACTGCTGCGCCCCTCGGGGTCGTGGCGAGATGCCGGGCCGTCCGGCGGATCGCGGGGCGCGGCGGCCTCTCCGCAGAACGGGGGCTGAGCCCCAAAGACCAAAGGCGCCGGGCCACCGGAAGTGCGACCCCGGCGGCCGGTCGCGGCGACGGATCCGCTTCGCCGCAACCGGCCGCGACCGGCCGCCGGGGTTTCCCTGGCCCCACTACGCCTACCCCCGACCGTGCACCGGCTACATCCCCAGAATGTGATAGCCGTTATCCACGAAGACGATCTCGCCCGTGATCCCGCGTGCGAGGTCGGAAGCCAGGAAGGCGGCGGTGTCGCCGATCTGGGTGCGGTCGGTCTTGCGCCGGAGCGGGGAACGCTCGGCCACATCCCCGATCATGCCCGCGACCCCCTTCACCCCGCTGGCGGCCGCGGTCCGCACAGGACCCGCCGATATGGCATTGACGCGGGTATTCTCCGGTCCCAGATCGTTGGCCAGATAGCGCACCGACGTCTCCAGGGCCGCCTTGGCGACGGCCATGATGTTGTAGTTGGGAACGACGCGTTCCGACGCGAGGTAGGTGAGCGTCAGGACCGACCCACCCCCTGAAGCCCGAAGCAACCCTCGGCATGCGCGCGTCATCGCGATGAGGCCGTAACAACTGACATCCAAGGCCAGGTGAAAGCCTTCGCGCGAGACCTGGATGAACTCGCCATCCAACTCCTCTTTCCGCGCGAAGGCGGCCCCGACGACCAGGGCGTCCAGTTTCCCCCATCGCTCCTGGAGGGTGCTGGCCACGGTGTCCATCTGCTCATCCTGCTGTAGGTCGAGTTGCAGGACCAACGTTCCGGGTATCGTGGCGGCGCAATCCTCGACACCCTCGCGCAGACGCTCGTTCTGGTAGGTCAGGCAGAGTTCAGCGCCTTCGCGGGCCATGGACTCGGCGATCCCCCAGCAGAGGCTGAAGCGGTTCGCCACGCCCTGAATCAGCACCCGCTTCCCGGTGAGGAGCCCGGACATCCCGCCATCCCCCTTCGGCCGCGGAAGCGACCACCACCGGGCGCACCCCCGCTGAGGCCACGGAATTCCACCCCACGCGGCCTTGTCCTGCGCGGGGACAGTCCGGACTCTGCGGCGGGACGGTCGTCGCTTGTCTTAGAAGTCATGTTGTCCGCGCGTCCGTCGGGCCGCATACTGGGTCGCGGACGGGTGGAAGGGAGGCACCGGGACGGCAGCACAACGGCTTCTCGCACTCGATGTCGACGGCACACTCCTGCGCTCGGACAACTCGCTCTCAGACCGGAACGCGGCTGCGGTGGGGGCGGCGCGGCGCCGCGGCTGGCGCGTCCTGTTGGCGACCGGCAAGCCGCCTTGGGCCGTCCGGGCGCTCGCGGCACGGCTGGAAATCGCCGGACCGCACATTGTGGCCAACGGGAGCGCCCTGTGGACGGAAGCCGGCGGCACCGAGGTGCTGGCGCGTATTCCGCAAGACGGCGTTCGGACAGCCTTGGAATTCGCCGCACGCTACGATGTCCCGCGTGCGGTGAGTGGACCGCGGGGGGTATTCGTCCAGCCCGAATGGGGTGTCGCCGCCGTTACCACCGCGCTCGCCGAAGTCGGCGAGGACCCGCCGACGGTGGTTGCAGACGCCGTCTGCACGGAGCCGGACCCCTGGAAGGTCATCCTCATTCTGCGCGAAGGGCAACCGCACCCGCCCGTCCCCATGGTGGCAGGCGGCCAATGGGTGAGAACCGGTCCGGCCTTTTACGAGACGCTCCCGGCGGGATCCAGCAAGGGCGTGGCCATGCGCCTACTCTGCGAGCGGCTCGGCGTGGCGCGAAGCGACGTGGTCGCCTTCGGCGACAGCGAAAACGACCTCGAATTACTGGCATGGGTGGGGCTGGGCATCGCGATGGCCCACGCGTCCGCCGCCGTCCGCGCATCCGCGGCGGCGGTGACCGCCGGGAACGACCAGGACGGGGTGGCGCAAGCCCTGGAGCCGCTCCTTGGGTGACACCGAGCACCCTCCGGCGCCTTTAGGCCGTCGTGCCCGAGGCCGGGGCCCGTCCCAACTGACGGCGCACTCGAGCCATCAGTTCACGCAAATCGAAGGGTTTGGCCAGGAAGTCCTGTGCCCCGGCGGCTCGACTCGCCGCCAACCCACCTTCGATGCCGGATAGAACGATCACAGGGACATGATCGCCATCGGGCAGGGCGCGCAGTGCGGCGATCAGCGCATCCCCCCGCCGACCGGGAAGCAGCAGGTCGAGAAGGACGACGTCGGGGATTTGCGCGACGGCAGATTCCAAAGCCTCGTCCGCCGTCGCGGTGGCGATGACGCGCAGCCCCTCTTGGGCGAGCGCCACCTCCAAGAGATGGCGAATACTCGGACGATCCTCGACGACGAGCACCAACGGGACCCGGGGACTTGCCTCTACGGACATGCGGCGCGTCACCACCTGTCACACGAGACCCCGGGAGGACGTCGCCTCGGGTCGGTACAGATTCGGCCCGATCCTGGCACATCCTCTTCCAATGATGTAAAAATGAATCGACGGGATGTCCGACATAACATCCGGCCGCGGTCGGCGCCCACGCGCGCCTGGTGGGTCTGGCGGCGGGGGTCACGGGGCCTCCGTCACCGGAGGCCGGCCCGAATGGGACGACAAGCCGACGGGGCGATGTGCCTGCCCAGGGCGAATGGGACCGCACCCGAACCTGGCGCCCTACGCGCTCGGCAGCCGGTCCTGCACCACCATGTCCGTCGACGGGACGGGGGCCTGCCCCGACACTCGGGCCGCGACGCCGTCACGCAGGTATACCCGCGCCACATGAGCCCCGACCGCAGTCGGCCGGACGTGGACCGTGGCCGGCCGGTCCAGGGCGGCTGCGGCGACGTTCGTACAGTCCACCGTGACCTGCTGCATCCCTACGCGCCCCAGCACGCGGACCGGGCGGCCGCCCATCTCGACATCCCCCAGGGCGGCCCCAAGCCGGCGCGTCCACCCCAAGGCGCCCAGAAGGGCCCGAGCGAGCGCGCGCAACAGGACGAGCGGCCGGCGGTACGGCCCGGCGGGCGTCATGTCGAGCCCGTCCGCGAAGCCGACGGGCAGCACCGCCACGCGCGTCGGGCGCCGCAGGGTTTCCTCCGAGCCGTAGCCGACCGTCGCGCCCGGCTGCAGTTCGCGTACCTGGGCCGGTTGCACCCGCAGCGCGAAGGCCCGCCGCAATCCGGCGGGGGATCCTGCCACAGACCGGTCGCCATACAGCAGGTTGCCGACGCGCACCATGTCCAGGCGCGCCTCGGGCAGAACCAGCATGGCCGAACTGGCGGCGGCATGGCGGATGGAAAAGCGCAGGCCGGCTCGCTCGGCGTCGCCAACGGCATGGAGGAATCGCTGCAACTGGCACCGCGTTGCCGTGGGTTCGGCACCGCGGGCGAAATGGGTGTAGACGCCCTCCCAACGGACGTCCCCGGCGAGACCGGCCAGCGCCGGGGCGGCCGCACCGAGTTCGGCGTGATCGAACCCGTAACGCCCCATGCCGGTGTCGCACTTCACGTGCGCCACCGCGGGTGCTCCGTGCCGTGCGGCGGCGGCGGCGAGGGCCCGCGCCTGGTCAAGGGACGCCACCGTGACGGTCAGGTCGGCCTGCAGCGCGGCGCTCAGATCCTCGGGGCGGGGGGGTGTGAAAACGAGCACCGGTGCCACGATGCCGCACGCACGCAGCGCCAGTCCCTCGGCCGCCGTGCTGACGCCGAGTCCGACCGCACCGGCGTCAAGCGCGGTGCGACCCACCTCGGCGGCGCCGTGCCCGTACGCATTCGCTTTGACCACGGCCAACAGGCGGCAGCCTTGCGGGAGCATGGCCGCCACCGTCCGTACATTCTCCGCGATGGCGTCGAGGTCGACCTCGACCCAAGACGAACCCACCGCGGCACGCCAATCGCTTCGATCCGTCCGGACGCCGGGCACGACGACACCCCCGGAGCCCACTCTAGGCCCAATCGTCCGCTGCTGACAACGTTCAATCACTGACGCGACTACCAGGGTCAACGAACGGTCACTGTTCAGCACCCCTCCCGAGTGGGGCTGAACAGCTTGTGTGGCCTTGGTCGGCAACCCCACCGACTGGCGGATGACGGCACGTACGCCAACGCATGGCAGCGGCCAACCTGGGAAGGGCTCGCGCCCGCGTGTGCCGGCCCGGCCGGACGGGTCGCGCCTGCCCGGTGGTGTCACGCCAATCGGTGGCGGAGGTGCCCGAACGGGTCCGAGAACGGCGGCGGCCCGTGCACCGGAACTGTAACTACTTCACCCCCAGGACTGTGGTTGCACAGTAGTTACCACGAACGAATGTCCGGGCGCGGGGCGGAGCCGCCTGTCAACGGCGCATCGACAGGCGCTGCGCGCGATGGCCGAGGGCGGCGGCGACGAAGGCCACGAACAGGGGATGCGGCCGGTTCGGGCGCGATTTGAATTCGGGATGAAATTGCGTGGCGAGAAACCACGGGTGGTTGTTGAGTTCCACGATTTCGACCAGGCCCCCCTCCGGCCACACGCCGCTCGGCACCAACCCATGGTCGCTCAGAACCGGGACGTAGGTGCCGTTGACCTCCAACCGATGACGGTGGCGTTCGGCCACCTCCAGCGAGGCGTAGGCGCGGGCGGCCAGGGATCCCTTCAGCAGGCGGCAGGGAAAGCTCCCGAGCCGCATGGTGCCGCCCATACGACGCAGATTCTTCTGATCCGGCATCAGATCGATCACGGGGACCGGGGTGTCAGGCTCGAACTCCGTGCTGTGCGCATCGGAAAGACCACAGACGTGCCGCGCGAACTCGATGACGGCCAGTTGCAGCCCGAGGCACAGGCCGAAAAACGGCACGCGCTGCTCTCGGGCATGCCGGATCGCCGCGATTTTGCCCTCTACACCCCGCGGGCCGAATCCGCCCGGAACGAGCACTCCGTCGCAATGGCCGAGCAGTTCTTCCGGCCCCTGCTCGGCGACGTCCTCGGCGTGGATCCAGCGGAGTTCCACGCGGGTGTCGTTGGCGGCCCCGGCGTGGCCGAGCGCCTCCACGACGCTCATGTACGCGTCGTGCAGATCGACGTACTTGCCCACCAAGCCGATGGTCACCGTCTTGGCCGGATCGGTGATGCGTTCGACGATGCGCTGCCAGTCGTCGAGTTCCGGTGGACGCTCGGGCAGACCGAGGCGCCGCACCAGGAGATCGCCGAGGCCTTCGGACTCAAGGAGGAGCGGCACCTCGTAAATCGTCTGCACGTCGACGTTCTCAATGACGGCACCAGAGGCCACGTCTGAAAACAGGGCGATCTTTTCGCGCATGTCCCGGGACAGAGGCCGCTCTGACCGAGCCACGACGACGTCCGGCTGGATGCCGATGCTGCGTAATTCCTTCACGCTGTGTTGCGTGGGCTTGGTCTTCTGCTCGCCGGCCTTGTCGATGTACGGTACAAGCGTCACGTGCACGAATACGGTGTCGTCACGGCCGACGTCCGCCCGGAGTTGGCGGACCGCCTCCAGAAAGGGGAGGCTCTCGATGTCGCCCACCGTGCCCCCGACTTCGGCGATGACGACGTCGGCACCGCTTTCCGCGGCCACCTTCCGTATCCGGGCCTTGATCTCGTTGGTGATGTGCGGAATCACCTGGACGGTGCCGCCGAGAAAATCCCCGCGCCGCTCCTTTTCGATGACCGAAAGGTAGATCTGGCCGGTGGTGATGTTGTTGCCCCGGCCCAGGCTTTCATCGATGAAGCGCTCGTAGTGCCCCAGGTCCAAATCGGTCTCGGCGCCGTCGTCGGTGACGAACACCTCGCCGTGCTGCAACGGCGACATCGTGCCGGGATCTACGTTCAAGTAGGGGTCGATCTTCTGGATGGCGACGGCGAAGCCACGACTCTTGAGCAACCGGCCGATGGATGCGGCAGTGATACCCTTGCCCAGGCCGGAGACGACGCCCCCCGTCACGAACACGAACTTGGCCAAATGGGCCACTGCCTCCCGACCGGTCGCTCGCGGCCCATCCCCGAGGGCTGTAATAAAGAAGACCCCGCGGACCGGGGAATGACCAAGCCGGAGCCAACCGTTTCGCCCATGGTACAGGTCGAGGGAAATGACCGTCAAGAAAGGCCGGCGACCGAGGCGCCCCATGGGGGCGCCTCGGTCGCCGGGCGACATCGTCAGTGGTCCGCGCCCCGTGGTGCGGCGGGTGCCACACCCAACGCAGGCAACGTGTCGAGCGAGACGAAGGCGACGTTGGACGGCACCTCGGACGGGGCCGGCAGATGTTCCGCGGCCGTTTCGCCGGCCATCTGGGGCGACGAGGACGCACGCCGCGCGCCCACGCCCTCCAGTGCATGCGAATGACCGCCATGGAAGCGCCGACGGCGCTCCAATCCCTCGGGCTCCAGAGCCTGCGCCCCTCCGTACATCAAACGCCCCAACCCACCGAGTTGGCTGTGGTCGGTGGCGCAGAGCGGGCACGGATGGTCGCTTCTCCGGGTGTACTGGGGCTCGGTATAGGCGGAGATGACACCCTCGTAGTTGCGCAGAATCACCTTATCCTCCGTCATCGAGAGGACGTAGTTGGGCATCACCGGTATCTTGCCGCCACCGCCCGGCGCGTCGACCACGAACGTGGGCACGGCAAACCCCGTGGTGTGCCCACGGAGCATCTCCATGATCTCGATGCCCCGGCGGATGCTGGTACGGAAGTGGCTCAGGCCCGGAGAGAGGTCACATTGGTAGATGTAGTACGGCCGGACCCGGATCCGCAGGCATTCGTGCATGAGCTTCTTCATGACCACGGGGCAATCGTTCAGGTCCCGCAGTAAAACGACCTGGTTGCCGAGGGGCACGCCCGCGTCGGCAAGGCGTTCGCAGGCCGCGGCGGCCTCCGGCGTGATCTCCTTGGGGTGGTTGAAGTGCGTGTTGAGGAAGATCGGGTGGTAGCGGCGCAGCATGGCGCAGAGTTCGGGTGTGATGCGCTGCGGGCAGACCACCGGCATGCGCGTGCCGACGCGTATGACCTCCACATGGTCGATGGCGCGGAGACGGCTGATGATGTACTCCAGCCAGTCGTCACCCACCAGCAGGGCGTCGCCGCCGGAGAGCAGGACGTCGCGCACCTCCGGTGTATCGCGGATGTACGCGATGGCACGGTCGATCTGGGGCTTGGGAGCGGCGTGGCCGAACTCCCCGGTGAAATGCCTGCGCGTACAGTGCCGGCAATACATCGAGCACATATCGGTAATCAGGAACAGCACCCGGTCAGGATAGCGGTGGGTGATCAGCGGTACCGGGGCGTCCGCCTGCTCGTCGAGGGGATCGTCCCGCTCCTCGGGAGCCATGTTCAATTCATGCGAGGTCGGCACGGCCAGCCGCCGCACCGGGCAGTTCGGGTCGTCGGGATCCATGAGCGACGCGTAGTACGGGGTGATGGACAGGGGGAAGTCGGATGTCGCGCGGAGGATGCCCTCCCGCTCTTCAGGCGTCAGATGCACGACCTGCGCGATGTCCTCAAGGGTGCGCAGGCGGTGGGAGAGATGCCACTTCCAGTTGTTCCACTGCTCCGGGGCCACGTCTCGCCACAGGGGCGTCTCCTGATAATGCCGCATCGCGGCGCGCTCCTCGCGGTTCGGGGTGGACCGGCCCGGGCATTCCCACCTCGACGCAGCGGGAACTCTCGGGTCGGTCGCTGGGCTCGGGAAGCATCTCGCACGCAGCGCACACGTGGATGGGGCATCCCTGGCGGGAAGCCGGAGGGCCGTCCGCGAGCACCGGTCGCTCTGGTCGAACGGTGGACGAGCTTCAAACCGCCGTCGGGGACACGGGGCGGGGGTCAAGGCGTGTGGCTGGGCGAAAAAACCCGGTCGCCGGGTTCGCCGGCGGCAGACGCGGCGCACATCCCTCGGCGGCGCGTCCGCAGCGGCGGGCGGAAGGCGTTCCGCCCCGCTTCCAAGGCCGACATTGCGCCGGCATCCCAGCTTAGCGCAGGATGCGCCACTCCCTTGCGGAAGGCGAAGTGGGCGGGTTTACGACGGTAGCCGCCCACGACCTTTCGACGTGGGGGCCGGTGACCGCCGACCCTCGAACGCCGCCATTATCGGACCGCAGGGCCGCGATGTCCAGAGGCTCCTGTTGCCGGCCGGGGTCTGCGCGCGGCGGAACGCTACATGCGTTCAGGAGCGGCGACGCCGAGTAGGTCCAGGCAGTTCTGCAACACGGTTTGCGTGGCCCGACAGAGCGCCGTCCGCGCCCCTGCCACCTCGGGGACTTCTCCCAGAACCCGGCACTGAACATAGAAGGCGTGGAACCTCTCGGCCAGCTGTCGAGCGAAGATGGTCAGGCGGTGGGGTGCGCGCCCCTCAGCCGCCGCCAGCACCTCGTCCGGGAACATCCCGAGGACTCGGCAGAGCGCCCATTCCGCGGGATGACGCAGCGGCCGGAGGTCCGGGACGACGGCCGGCGCCGGGGCGTCCTGCCCCCGCAGGATGCTGCAGATACGCGCGTGGGCGTACTGCACGTAGTAGACGGGATTATCCTGCGACTGCCGGCGGGCGAGGTCGATGTCGAAATCCATATGGTTGTCGATCGTGCGCATCAAGAAGAAGAAGCGGGCCGCGTCGACGCCGACGTCGTCCAAAAACTCTTCCATGGAGATGAAGGTACCGCCGCGCTTGCTGATCTTGACCTCACGCCCGCCCTGCACCAGACGGATCATCTGCGTGATCAGCACCTCAAGACGCTCGATCGGATACCCCAGCCATCCCAGCGCCAGAACGACCGCGGGTACTTCCCCGTGGTGGTCCTGTCCGTAGATGTCGATCAGGCGATCGTAGCCCCGGTCGAACTTGCGTGCGTGGTACGCGATGTCGGGAACCCTATAGGTGAACTCACCGTTTCCCTTGCGTAGGACGCGGTCGTCGTTGTCGCCGCCGGCGGTCGAGAGGAGCCAGAGGGCACCGTCGCGCTCGGCGGTCCGCCCGGCTGCGACGAGAGCCTCCACCACCCGCTCGGGGCCACGCTCCGCGCGGATCGCAGACTCTGGGTAAAAGTGGTCATAGCGCACGCCGAAGCGGTCGAGGACCTGCTTCTGCGCCTCCAGGATACGCTCCACGGCGAACCGACCGAGCCGCTCGGCGCGCTCCTCCGCCGGTTTCTCGAGGACCTCGTAACCGCTGCCCGCCGCATAGACGGCGGCGAGGTCGATCAGGTACTCCCCGGGATACCCGCCATCGGGAATCGGGGCCTCTTCCCCCCGCCGCTGGCGGAGGCGGGCCTCCAGCGACTGCCCGAGCCGGCGGAATTGCCCACCGGCGTCGTTGACATAGTACTCGGCCTCGGCGGCGTAGCCGACTGCCGTCAGGCACCGGACCAGCGCATCCCCGAAGGCCGCGGCCCGGCAATTGACCACGTTCAGCGGACCGGTCGGATTGGCGGATACGAACTCCACAAGGATGCGCCGCCGGAGGCCGTGGTTCGACCGGCCGTACGCCCGTCCGGCGGAGAGCACATCCTCCACCACGGGGGCCAGCCAGCCCGCGCGCATGAAGCAGTTCAGAAAACCCGGGCCTGCGACCTCCAGGCGATCCAGGTCGGGAATGGCGTCAGGCCGCAGATACTCGATCAGACGTGCCGCCACGGTGCGGGGCGGCAACTGCACGCGGGCACCGAGGAGCATCGCCAGATTGCAGGCGAAATCCCCATGCGCCTCGTCGCGAGGCGCATCGACGGAGAAGGACGGCAGCGGCACTTCCGGTAGAGCCGAGTCGGCGACGGCGGCGGCGTAGGCCCCTGTCAGGCCCGCCCGTATCTCCTCGCGGCGAACCCCGAGCAGATGCACACGCGCGCCCCTTTCATCCTCACAGCAGTAGCAGTTCGCGCACGACCTTGGCCGCCAGGACGGCGGTCACGCCACCCGGGTCATAGGCCGGAGCCACCTCCACCACGTCGGCACCCAACAGCGACAACCCGGCGAGCCCGTCGATCGCCTGAAGCAGATCCCGCCCCGTGGCGCCTCCCGGCTCCGGCGTGCCGGTACCCGGCGCGTAGGCCGGGTCGACAAAGTCGATGTCGACCGTGACGTATACCGGTCCTTGGGCCAGGTCCGCGCGCCAGGCCGCGGGAAGCGCACAGGCCCCCGGCGCGAAGTGGGTCGAGCCCTGGGCGAAGCGCCACTCCTCCGCGGTGCCGGAGCGGATCCCGACCTGGTAGCAGCGGTCCGGACCGATCACCTCGGCCACGCGGCGCATGACCGTCGCATGGGACGCAGCCCGTCCCATGTAATCCAACCGCAAGTCGGCGTGGGCGTCGAACTGGAGGACCCTCACCCCGGGATGGCGCCTGGCTACGGCCACGACGGCCGGCCAGGTCACGAGGTGCTCACCGCCCAGGAGCAGAGGGCGCTTCCCCTCGTCGAGGATGCGTCCGGTCAATTCTCCGATCGCCGCCAGCGCGCCGTCCACGTCCCCTGGAGAAAACTCCAGGTCGCCGAGATCACTGAACGGTCGCTCCGAAAAGCCGACGCCCAGGGTCGGGCTCCATTCCTCCAAGACCGGGGACGCGGCGCGGATGGCGCTCGGACCGAAGCGGCTCCCCGGACGAAAGCTCACGGTCGCATCGAGGGGTGCCCCATAGAGCATCCAGCGCGCCTGCGCCGGCGGACCTGCCCCGAGGAACCCAGAGGCCTGCGGGCTCGGCCTCACTTCGAGTCCCCCACCAAGGCCTGGACGAATTGCGGCAACACCAGCGCGGCGCCATGAACCGCGGGTGTCCAGTACCGAGTTGCTCCTGCGGGCAGCCGGTGGGGGCTCTGCAGGTCGAGTGGCTCCTTCGCCGCGATGCTGAAGGTCCACATGGCCCCTGGGTACGTGGGAACCACGGCCCAATAGAGCCCCACCGTGGGGAACTGCGCCCGGAGTGTTCCCTGCACCCGACGGATGAGGTCGGCGTGGAGGAAGGGGCACTCCGTCTGCGCCGCCAGGACGCCCCCGGGGGCAAGCGCGCGGGCGGCGTCCGCGTAGAACCGTTCCGAGAAGAGTCCCTCCGCCGGCCCGAGTGGATCCGGGGCGTCGATCAAGATCACGTCGAACGCCCCATCCGGCACGCCAGCCAGATAGGCCACGCCGTCGCCGACGCGGATCTCCACCCGAGGGTCTCCCAACGCCCCGGCGATGGCCGGGAGATGCCGGCGGCAGACATCGATGACGTCCCCGTCCAATTCCGCCAGCACGACACGCTCCACCGAGGTGTGCCTGCACACCTCGCGCACGCAGCCCCCGTCTCCGCCGCCGACGATGAGGACGCGCCGGGCCTCCCTGGCGACCGACATGGCGGGATGGACCAGCATCTCGTGGTAGACGAACTCGTCTGCCTCCGTGGTCATCACCATGTCGTCCAGGGCCAGAAGTCGCCCGTATTGGGCGGTCTGATAGACGGCGATCTCCTGATACGCGCTGCGACGCCGCTCGACGACATCCTCGCAGCGCAGGCCGAGCCGCAACGCCGACGTCTGCTCCTCGGTCCACCAGAGGTTCATCGTGAACCCTCCCCGAGACGGCGCTGCCGAGGCGTCAGTACCACAGGACCGCCGCCGCCAGCACGGCGCCTTCGCGCTCCACCCGATGGGACGCCGCCAGCACCTTGAGTTCGCGCAGCCGCTTGCCCCGAGCCGCGAATCCGTCGCGGACCATCTGGGCGACGCGGGCCTCGGCCTCGGCCTTGGGACAGCAACCCTCGAACTCCATGATCACGCCGTAGTCTTCCTCGCAGAAGCCCACGCCGATCGCCGCAGAAATCTCCTGGCCCGGCTGGGAGGACAGCAGGTAGCCGTACGCGGTGGGCGTCAGGGATCCTGGCGGCACCGGGAAATCCTCCTCGTGGAGGCAGCCCGGGGGTAGGATGCTGCTGACGCGGATGAGATTGAGGTTGCCGATACCGGCCCGCAGGAGGGCGTTGTCGAAAGCGTTGAGCGGTGTCGGACCTTCGGCGCCCGCGGCAACCAGCTTGACCTTCTTGGGGGTCGGCAGCATTGCGAACCTCCGTTCGCGTTTGGAGCGTGCGCCCGTCCAAAACGCACGGATCATTATGGTGTTTTTGCAATCGCCGAGCAATATGCAGCGGGCAGAATGCGCCCCGGCGACCGGAGGCAGACTCGTTGGGGAAGCGGAGCCGGATCACGGCCATGGCTTCCCGACACGTCGGCCGGGCCCGGCGGGCCGGGTCGTGCGGCGGCGCGCGCGGTGGACTGGGGTGCGCGGGACGATGGAACGGCATCCAGGCTCGCGGGATTCCGATCCGGCGCGCGCCGGGCGGCGGGGATCGCCCGGCATGCCGTCGGCGTGGCCCGACCTCGGATCGCCCGGGATGGGTGGCCGCCGTTGGGTCCGGCCCGTCGGGTGGGCCGTGGTCACGCTCTTCGGCCTCTTGGCGGCAGCCGTCGCCCTCGCGCCAGCCCCCCACTCCGCCGCCGGCGCCCCCACTCTGTTCTACGACCGCTACGGACAGGTCGCAGGGACTCTCGGCAGCAGCAACCGCATTCCGGTGGAACTTGCCCAAGTGCCATACGCCTTGCAGGCGGCGACCGTTGCGACCGAGGACGCGTCGTTCCACTCCAACAACGGCTTCAACCCCGCCGCGATCGTGCGTGCCGCCGCCCGGGACCTGCGGGCGCATGCGATCGTCGAAGGTGGGAGCACCATCACCCAGCAACTCGCCAAGACACTGTATCTGAGTCCCGCGCGGACGTGGCGGCGCAAGCTGGAAGAAGTGATCTACACCTTGCGGCTCGAAGCCTCCCATTCCAAGGTCCAGATCCTGACGATGTATCTGAACTCCATCAACTACGGAGAGGGGGCATACGGGGTCGGGGCGGCGGCGGAAGCTTACTTCGCGCAGAGCGTCTCCACGCTGGATTTGGCTCAATGCGCAATGTTGGCGGGTCTACCCAACGCCCCGCAAACCTACGACCCGTTCCTTCATCCTGCCGCTGCCGAGGCGCGGCAGCGCTGGGTGCTGCAACGCATGGTGGCGGCCCGATTCATCACGCCCGGGCAGGCGCAGGCAGCCGCCGCCGAACCCCTCCGCTACAAACGTGCACCCGCGGCCGTATCCGGTCCGCCTGCGGGCTACTTCATCAGCTACGTCCTCGCCGCGATCGGCCGCCACGATCCGGGCCTGGCGGCGGCCGTTCGGCGCGGTGGATATCGGGTCTACACCACGCTGGATCCGGCCACCCAGTCCGCAGCCGACAGCGCCTTTGCGCACTATATGCCGCAGGGAACGCCCGGCGCCCAGGGGACGACGCAACCCGAGGGAGCCCTCGTCGCCATCGACCCGCGCAGCGGGGCCGTACGCGCCCTCGTCGGCGGGCGTTCCTATGCGCGCGAGCCCTACAACCGGGCCATCTACGCCCAGAGACAGCCCGGTTCCACCTTCAAGCCCATCCTGTACGCGGCGGCCATCGCCGCGGGCCACACCGTCACCGAGCGCCAATTCGACGGCCCGGTCACCTACTCGGGTGCCGGCGGCCGGCCGTACACCGTCCACGATTCCGGTCCCTACCAGATGCGCTGGCTCACCATGCGGGAAGCGATGGCCATCTCCGACAACGTGGTCGCGGTTAAGTGGGCCCAGACCATCGGCCCCACAGCGGTCATCCAGATGGCCCGGCGTATGGGGTTGACCAGCCCGTTGCAGCCGACGCTGCCGCTGGTACTCGGGACCTACGACGTGACACCGTTGGAGATGGTCGACGCCTACGTACCCCTGGCCAATCTGGGTACGGCCTTCGCGCCGTGGTGTGTGACCAGGGTCGTCGGGCCGGGTGGGGAGACGGTGTGGAGGCCCCACGCACCGACGGGCCGGCGCGCCATGAGTCCGGGGGTGGCCTACATCGTGACCAGTCTACTGCAGAGCGTGATGACCGGCGGCACAGGCAGCACCCTGCGGGGGATCGTCGGCCGACCCGTCGCGGGAAAGAGCGGGACGACTGACGCATTCCAGGACGCGTGGTTTATCGGCTACACGCCGCAGTTGGTCTCCGGCGTCTGGGTGGGCGACGACCAGCCCGCGCCCCTGAACGGCTACGGCAGCTCGCTCGCGGGTCCCGTGTGGGCACACTTCATGGCGGAGGCACTCGCGGGGCGGTCGCCGACGGGGTGGGCGATGCCCTCGGACGTCATACCGCTGACAGTCTCGGCGACCGACGGCCTGATGCCCAATGTGAGTTCGCCGACGGTCACCGAACTCTTCCTGCGGGGAACGCAGCCCACTCGGACCAGCCCCTTGCAGGGGGACGGGGAACAGATCCCGGGGCTCATCGGGCTTCCCGGAACCCAGGTCGCCCCGCCCTTCCTCGGAACGATACCCGTCGGTCCGCAACCGGTGGCAGGTGGAACGGCTCCGTCGACCTCGGTGGCCGGCCGGTCAGGAGGCGTTCTACAACGGGCGACCGACGCGGGGGAATCGCCGTCCCCGGCGGAGACCCCTGTGCCCTCGCCGAGGGCGTGACACCCGCCGAGGCACGGGGCGCTACAGCCGACCGGCGGTGCGGCCCGCCGGGTCTTCCGCGGCCCACAGGGTATCGGCCAGATCCCCCGGTGCGGAGGTACGGTCGATGTCGGCACCGAGGCCCGACAGCTTGGTCTCCATCGCCTCGTACCCGCGGTCGACAAAGTCGGCCGCGTCCACCTCGCTCTCGCCGTCCGCGAAGAGACCCGCGAGCAAGAGGCCCGCGCCCCCGCGCAGCTCTGTGGCGCGCACGGGGGCGCCGCCGAGTGTCGGCACTCCCTCGATGATGGCGGTGCGTCCCTCGACCCGGATCCGGGCCCCCATCCGGAGGAGTTCGTCCACAAAGCGGAACCGGCCGTCCCAGATGGTCTCGGTGACCGTGCTCGTACCCACGGCGGTCGCCAGCAGCGCCGTCATCGGTTGCTGGGCGTCCGTGGGGAATCCAGGGTAGGGCAGGGTCTTGACGTTGACCGCACGGCAGCGGCGCGGCCCGCGCACGCGCACGCTCTCTCCGGCTTCCAAGACCTCGGCACCGGCCTCGCCGAGCTTGGCGGTGATCGGTTCCAGATGGCGGGGAATCACGTTTTCCACGGTGACGTCTCCACCGGTGCCGGCCGCGGCGATCATGTACGTCGCCGCCTCGATCTCGTCGGGGATGATGCTGTGCTGGCAGCCAAGCAGGCCATTGCGCCCCCGCACCTTGATCACATCGGTGCCGGCACCGACGATCGAGGCACCCATGGCCAGGAGCAGGGTGGCCACATCCACCACGTGCGGCTCCTTGGCGGCGTTTTCGATGATGGTGGTACCCTCGGCCCGCACGGCGGCGAGCATGAGGTTGATCGTAGCTCCGACGCTGGTCACGTCGAGGTAGATGTGCGCGCCGTGAAGTCGCGGCGCCCGGGCTCGGACCCGGCCGTGGGCGATCTCGACCTCGGCCCCCATCGCCGCGAGGCCCTTGAGGTGTTGGTCGATCGGCCGCACGCCGATGTCACAGCCGCCCGGCATCGGCACGTCCGCCTCACCGAAGCGGCCGAGGCACACCCCGAGCAGGTAGTAGGAGGCGCGCAGCCTACCCGCCCAAACGGAGTCCACCGGCTTGGGACCGAACTGGGACGCGTCGATCCACAGCGCTCCGGAGCCATCCCCCTGCAGCCGCGCGCCCGCGCTGATCAAAAGCCTCGTCATGATGGCCACATCGACAATGCGGGGTAGGTTGTCCACGCGCACCGGACCGTCGGCCAGCAATGCCGCCGGCAGCACGGCCACCGCCGAGTTCTTTCGCCCGCCCGCCCGCACCGCGCCCTCCAGGCGTCGGCCGCCGCGTATGCGGAAGGTCGCCATCGGCTCTCCACCGCCACCTCTCCGTCGGGAGGGACACGATGCGTGCTGCATGCGGGATTCTAGGCGGCCGCTGCCAAAGTCCTCTTTTGCGAGGTCGCTGCTTCCACAACCATTGTCCCCCAACATCTTCGGGCTCGGCTCCGGCGAGGCGACCGACTTCTGCAGCATTCTCCTAGCACGGCTGGGCGGCTAAGCGGTCGGCACCGGTACCATGGGACTCCACATAACCATTGTACGCGTTGATGTAATAGCATTTACCTTGGCTGTTGCGGATCTGCCACACGGGACTCACGGTCCAGTCAACTCCTGGCGGCTCGGTGTTGGGCATGTAGTACCCCGGCGTGGTGCCACCGACCGGTGCAGGTGTGGCGGCCGGCCCGATGATCTCAGTGGCCCGCGTCACCGCCTCGGCCTCCGAGATGGTGGGGAGCGCGGGCTGCCGACTCGGTAGCACATCCAGCCAGTATCGCTCGACCTTGATCCCAGTGGGTCCAACCGTAATCTGCATGGTTCCGTTAAAGAGAATATCGCCCCCCGCGTCCTTCTCCGTGGTGAAATAGACGCGACCGTTCCGCACTCGGTCCCATGCCCCTCCGGTGAGCCCCAGGGTACGGCTGGGGTCCGGTTCGAACCTCCGCAGGCTCTGGAGGGCGACGGGCTCCGCGATGGCCGGCAACCGCATGCCCACGAGGCGCTGCGGCTGCGTGTATTCCAGCAGCCCGCCCCAGTCCTCCAGGACCCCGCCGTCCCGCGCAGAGCAGCGGACGGCCAGGCCCTTGGTGGCCTGCGCGCTCGATGCCATGTCCACACATGTGGAGGGATCTATACCCAGTAGCTGCAGAATCGATCCATCGACGGGATTCTGCGTCCGCACGGTGAGGAGCGGCAACGGTCCCGTCGTGGCCCCGCCCGCACTCACGAAGGCGCCGCCGACCGCCGGCACCGGGCGCCGGACAGGCGGCAGCAGTTGCTTGACCTGCCACGCCAGAAACAAGTCCAGGCAGAAGAAGGCGGCGATGAACACCATCTTGGCGCGTCGCCAATCCATGTCTGCTCCCCCCTTCGCCGCCCGTGCGAGTCCGGCCGGGACCACCATGCCAGGGCTGGGCGGCGGCAGCCAAGTCCGAACGCCGTGGGCCCCAAGATCTTCCGCTTCGACTCGATCCATCCAGGCCTCTCAGACCCCAGGTCGCATCCCGCCGCGTTTCGGGGTCGGCTCCCGGCGCCCCGTCCCATCTAACCGACCGTGGCCTCGCAAAAGGGCACTTTTGCTTCGGCCACCCTAGGTCGGCGGCCACGTACCCAGGACACTGCCGCGATAGGCATCGACAAGAACCGTCTCCGTATCCTGATTGCCGAGGTCGACCTCGACCGCCCATGCCGGCTCCATCTCGCCCTGAAGCGGCGCCCAGGCGGGAAACACCGAAATCACTTGCGCCGACACCCCGAGCAGATTGGCGGGGGGTGTCTGGGCCACCGCGGCCACCGCGGCCGCCGCGTCGATCGGGGTGCCGCCGAAACCGGCGATCGGCTTCCCGGGCACTGGGACGTCCCGGGCATACAGCACGGGCTGGCCGCTGCCCCCCACCAGCCGCACCGTAATCGCCGGTGAGGTCCCGGTGGGCGGTAGGACCGGCAGATTGTCGTAGCGAGTCGAAAAGACGTACTCATACGCACTGCCGCACTTCGTCAACGTACACTGGGCACGCGACTGCGCCAACCAGGCGGTGAGCGGCCACCCGCCACGGGTGGACACGTAGCGCACGGCCTCCTGGAGCCCGATATCCCATGGGGGGGCCACGGACGCCCGCTCCGGTGGCGGAAGGACGAGTTCCGCCTGGCTGCTGGTGACGGTCAGCGCCCAGTTGTCGGAGTTGTGAAATTCAGATCCCCCATCCGCCGACGGCCGGACGAGCACCGACAGCGGGTCTTGAAAGATGGAGGCAGCTAGACTCTGGGCGTCGAGTCCCTCGGCAAGGAGGGGCACCGGCTGCCAGTTGAAAGCCACCGGCGCGAGCACGCCAGGGGCCACCGGGAGGGTGCCGGCCGGAGGCACCACGGGGGCCAGCGGGTAGCCGCCGCCCTGCTGTGCTTTGAGCACGCCCATAAGATTACAGTAATCTTGAAGGTTGAGATCGACCTGCAGACCAGTGTCCGCCCCGGTGAAGAGGTCCGCCACCGCGGCGCCGGTGGGTGTTCCCGTGCCGGTTGCGCAGTCGGGTACCGGTTGTGCGGGCAAAACGACGATGCGATCCACCTGCGGATCGATTCCCGACCAAGTGGCGGGCCCTCCCAGGGCCCGATCCCACGTGGACCACTGCACCTTCGATCCCAGGTAGACTTCCACGCCGACCCCAGCCGGCAGCGCCATCGCCTGCGCCGCCATCGTCTTATAGGTGACCTTCGAGGCCACCGCGAACTGCGCGGCCTGCATGGCCACCAGGGTGGCCCGCACCGCATCCCAGACCACCGTCATGCTGGCCTCGCCGAGCGCGATGTCGTTGCCCTTGCCGGGATAGAGCAAGACCATCCACTCCGGCATCAGTGCGAGGTCGACGCTACCGTTTATCGTGGAGTTGAGGGCGACGTACGGGGACGGCCCCACCGAGGCCAGGGGTAGATCTGACCAGAAGGCGCCCGACCACAGGGCCACCCCGAGGACGACGCTGATCAGGACGAGCAACCCGAGCGACCAGGCCGTGACGCGGTCCCAGGCGTTGCGCCGGCGGACGATGCCACGGCGCCGTCGCCAACTCTCGGCCAGATCCGGCGTCCAGTCCGCCGGCGCGTCCCCGCCGTCCGACGCATCCAATTCCGTGAGGGCGTCCTCTTCTTCTCCTGCCCGCATCACGCTCGGCGCCCACCAGAGGACGGCAGTGTGAATCGGATCCGGGTGCCGCCACCCGGCGGGCTTTCCGCGGAGATCTGCCCCCCATGCGCCTCAACGATCTCCTTGGCGATCGCCAGTCCCAGGCCGCTACCGCCGTGCTCGCGGCTGCGGGAAGGGTCTACGCGGTAGAAGCGATCGAAGATCCGCGGCAGCGCCGGCGCCGGAATACCGGGGCCGGTGTCCGCCACGTCGACGAGGACATCGCCGGCGGATCTGCCCACACTCAACGCTACCGTGCCGCCCTCGGGGGTGAAGTCGATGGCGTTGGTCAACAGGTTGCTCAGAACCTGCACGATCCGATCCGGGTCGATCACCGCCTCGCATCCCCCTGCGTCGCCCATGGTCAGAGCAACACCCTTGCGTCCGGCACGGGCCTGCTGGCTGGTGACCACCGACAGAGCCAATTGCCCGACATCGGTGTGCCTCCGGCTGCGGATCACGCCCCGGTGGTCGATGCGCGACAGATCCAGCAGATCGCCGATGAGGCCGACCATCCGGTCCGTCTCCGCGGCGATCACCTCCAGCTTCGGCCGAGCGGTGGCCGGCTCGTCCAGCCCCCACTCCAGGAGGCTCTCCGTATAGAGCTTAATGGTGGTGATGGGCGTCCGCAGCTCATGGGAGACGTTGGCTACGATTTCCTTCCGCACGGCCTCGGTCTCCTGCAGCCGGCGGCCCAGGTGGTTGAACATCTGGGCCAATTGGCCGACCTCGTCATGGCCCTGCACCGGCAGCCGAGCGGAAAAGTCGCCGGCTGCCATGGCCCGGGCCCGGCGCGTCAAGGCACCGATGGGGCCGGTGATGCTCCGGGCCACGAGCAGGCTCAAACCGCCGATGACCACCAGGGCGATCAGCGTCCAGGAAAAGAGCGTCCCGCGCGCATTCTGAATAACTTTGTAGATTCCACTCAGTCCCTCAGAGGCCGCCAAGGCGCCGACGATGCTGCCGTTGTCCAGAAGCGGCCCCACACACCACAAGACCAGGGCGGCACGCGCCGGTGGCCGGGGGCAGACCGACGACGTGGTACCAGACAGGACCGCGTTCACAGCCGTGGTCGGTAGGGCCTTGGAGTCCCCCAGACCGCTGGTCCACTCCGGTGTTCCGCGGGAGTCGAACAGCACAAGGTTGACCAAATAGGACTGTGCCTGAGCCTGGATCTGGGATTGGATGTGGGTCGGCGGTGAATTGTCCAGACCTTGGAGTATCAAGCCCAATTCAGACTTCAAGGTCGCCTGTTCACTACTGATCTCGTCGGATTGGAACCGGTTGAGCAGTCCGGCTGAAATGACCTGCATCGCCATGTAGGTGAGCAGGAGAAACACGGCCACCATCTTGCCCTGAACGCTACGGAGCGGAGACAGGCGGCGGATCCGCATCGAAAGGCGTTGCGCGCCGATCACCCCTGAGCGCGGAACAAATAGCCCAGGCCGCGCCTGGAAAGGATGTAGATGGGCTCCCGAGGATTGTCCTCGATCTTGCTCCGCAGTCTCCATATCGTCACGTCCACGGTCCGGGCGCTATCCCCCAAGAAGTCGTAGCCCCAGACGTCCGAGAGGAGCTGCTCTCGGGAAACGAGTTGCCCCGACCGCCGCATCAAGTAGTGAAGCAGATCGAACTCACGAACGGACAGTTCGACAAGCGCGCCGCCCTTGTGTACGATTCGCGTCTGCGGGTCGAGTTCCAAGTCGCCGTCGCGCAGTACGGCGAGATCCTCACCGGTCGGGGCGCGGCGCAACAACGCGCGCACGCGCGCCAAGAGTTCGCGCGTGCTGAAGGGCTTCGTCAAGTAGTCGTCCGCGCCCAGTTCGAAGCCGCGCAACTTGTCCTCCTCGGCGTCCCGGGCCGTCAGCATCAGGATGGGCACGTGGGAACGGGTGCGGATGCGTTCGCACACCGCAAAGCCGTTCAGCTTCGGCAACATGACGTCGAGAATGACCAGGGACGGGCGAAGTTCCTCCAGGGCGGTGACGGCGTCCGGTCCAGTATAGGCGACATCGACGCTGTATCCCTGCCGCTCCAGATTTTCCTTGAGAATCGCCGCCAATCTCCGCTCGTCGTCCACAATGAATATGGAAGACGTGCCGGTACCGCCGTCCTTCACGATGGCATCCCCCCGGTGCCGCCCCGCTGAGGAATCAGCGCGACCGGCATCAGATCATGCGGTGCCTGCCGGCCCGTCGTCTCGACAACACCCCGTGGAATTCGCGCCGCAGGCCCCCCGTCCTCCCCGTGTGGGGTTGTGGAGGTCCTCCCAACGGGCGGCGCGCGCCGCGTGTTCCGAGGCAGGCGTGGTCGGCAACTCGGAGCCATTGGCCACCTTGGGCCGCGGATCCGGCGCAAGGGCGCGCGCAACGCCGAAGCGGGTCGGCGACACGCGGGTGGTTGGACGTCGGGCGTGGCCCATCGGTTCCATGGGTCGTCGCCGCCACCGTCTACGGACGCGACCGCCAGACGAACGACCCGGCCCGCCTCCGTCGTACAGGGCAGTTCGACATCGATGACGACAGAATTTGGCCGAAAACAACTTGGGGGATGGCGTATCGAGTGAAGTGGACCTGGTCCATACGGTCCGTTCGCCAAGCGAAGTAGGCGTCGGAGGGATCGCTGGCCGCATGCGGTTGCTTGGGCGGCGGCGGGATCATGCCCTTGGGCCGCTTGTCGCGTTTGGCCACGTGCTAGACGAGGCTGCCGTAGTATTCAGCCATGGCAGCATGGGTGATCTCTGCCGTGCTGGGAACGCCGTCGGGAAGCCCGCACCTGGCATCGCGCCACGGCGGCTCGTCGTGCGTGAGCGCACTCAGCCAGTGCGCAGCCTTATCGCCGTAGTAGCCGAGCACGGCATCCACGGTCTCGCGGCCGACGTCGTCCAACCGCTTCGGATCGCCTTCGGCAATTCCGTACACGGTGAACTGCCCCCGGTGTGCGGCATACAGGCGCGGCGCCACCGGGCCGTTCGCCCACGCCTCAATCCGGTCGGCGAACAGCGGGCGCTCGTCCCACACCAGGGACCACGCCTGAGAGTAGTAGACGAGCTTCTCCAGCTTCATGGCCGACATCGGCCCCCGCTTGGCCAGGATGTACGCGGCCACGTCGAGGACATCCGCCAGGACTGCCCGCCTCCCTGAGCCTCACGATTCGACACAGCCCGTCAAGGTCTCCATGCGGAGAGCCTACCCTGGCGGCCCCAGTTGCATGATCGGCAACGTATTCCCGCTCTGAGAGTATGGCGCACCTGCGAATCCTTTTGTCGAATTGCGTCGATCCAATATGTGGAATGTCTGTCGCGGTACTCGCTCGTCCGATCCGCTGCGCGGACTTCCGGCCTGCCGCGGCGACGGCTCCATGACGCCGGCCACACCCACGCAAGCCTGCTCATGGACCAGAGGGCCAACATCAAGGTCGTGCAGGCCCGTCCCGGCCACGCCGACATGCGGACCACGCTGCAGACGTACGGGCACCTCATGCCGGACGCGCACCGCCGGGAGGCCGACCGCCTCGAAGCCGTCCTCGCCGGCGACGATGTGGCCAAGCCAGCCGCGCCCTGACCGTCTCACGCCGCCGTGAGAAGCGAACCGCCCGCACGGCCCGGCCGACCGGTCGCGTCCTTGCTCTTGCAACGCGTGTGAGAGATCCGTGGGAGTTGGCTGTTCGGTGGGATTATGCTGTTCCTTGTAGCCCTGTGGGAGAGATGGAGCTGGTGGGCAGAATCGAACTGCCGACCTACGCATTACGAGTGCGTCGCTCTACCGACTGAGCTACACCAGCGGCGTCGTTATGGAGCGGGTGAGGGGAATCGAACCCCCGTCTAAAGCTTGGGAAGCTTTCGTTCTACCATTGAACTACACCCGCGCATACAGCCGACGATGGCCGCGTAACGACCGGCGACCAGGAACATCATAACACGCGCGTGAGTGCGCCAGCAACAGCGCCATGTGCAAGGCGGCGCCGAAGCATGAGTGGCCGGGACCGGGACGGAGGGGGCGAGACGCGGGGCCGGGGTGCAGCGCGGTCGAGAGGCCGGATCGAGGGACAGGAAACGGCATGTGATCCCAGTTGTGGCGACGGCAAGAGGGCTATCACCGGCCCGTTGGGGTATAGGCCGTCCGCCACCACGAGGACGGGCAGACGAGGGAATGTCACTTTTCGCCGTTACGCTGGCGCGCGTGGACTGCGCAGCACTTGCAAGTGTGCCTCGGCGGCCCCCTGCCGGGCCCGCTTTTTCTCTGCCGTGTTCGCCCAGGGGCTATTCCGGTTCGGCAGCGTCGCCGGCGCCGGATACTCCGTCGTCCGGGCCGCCATCGTTCGCCACCTCCAGGGGTTGGGGCGCTGGCGCCAGCATACGCTCACGCCAGTCCCGCCCCAGGGGAAGATAGCCAGACCGAATCGCTCTCTTCATCTCTCGCAGGCCCCCGGCGTCCTTTGGCGCGGTCAGGCGGCCCGGCTGGACGCATGGGGACCACGCTACTGCATCGCAGGGTGGAAGGCGTCGTACTCATGTACGGAGGAGCGCATCCGGGGGTGGCACGATGCGGGAACCATTCGTCAACGGTATGGCCGCCGTCCGATTCGTGTCGGCCAGCATCGAGTTCGCAGCCGCCCTGCTCATGCTGCGCTTCGGCCGAGTCGATGCGGCCATTCGGATCAACGGCGCCCTTGGGCTGGTCGGTCCGATCGTGCTCGTCGTGACGACGGCGCTTGGCGTGGCGGGGATGGCGGGCCGGATACCGATCGCCAAAATCGCACTGATCTTCGCCGGGGTGTACCTGATCCTCTACGGAAGCAGATAGGACAGGGGGGGTTCCGGCACGTCGCGGCGAATCGGCGAGGCGGCTCGCCGGCAGGCGCCTCGCTCGACGGGATCATGCGCCGCACGGGCCAAGAGGATGGCGGGGAGAGCGGGATTCGAACCCGCGAGCCCTTGCGGACTATCCGTTTTCAAGACGGAGGCCTTCAACCACTCGGCCATCTCCCCGCATCCGGTCCATTATAGGCAGTGGCGCGCGGTGGTGAAACAGGGACGGCCCGCCGGGGGAGTCCTCACTGCCCCTCCACCGCGCGGCCGCTACCGCTCGATGGGCGCACCGACGATACTGCCGTATTCCGTCCAGGAACCGTCGTAGTTGCGCGTATTCTTGTACCCGAGCAACTCCGTGAGCACAAACCAGGTGTGGGACGACCGCTCTCCAATGCGGCAATAGGCGATGACTTCCTTGTCGGGCGTGACGCCCTTCCCGGCGTAAAGTTGCCGCAACTCCTCCACGGACTTGAAGGTACCGTCTTCCCGCACGGCCTGACCCCACGGCACGTTCGCTGCACCCGGAATGTGGCCCCCGCGCTGCGCACCCTCCTGCGGGTATGCCTCGGGGGCGATGATCTCGCCGGCGAATTCCCGTGGGGAGCGGACATCGATGATCGCGGCGGTCCCGATGGACGCCAGTACGTGATCGCGCAGAGCCCGAAAGTCGGGGCGGACAGAACGGACGGAATGTTGGGCGGGCACGGATACAGCCGGCGCGGTTGAAGTGGGCCGGCCTTCACTGATCCACTTCTGACGTCCGCCGTTCATGATTTTGACATTGTCGTGTTGGTTATACCGGAACAACCAATAGGCGTATGTGGCAAACCAGTTGTTCTTGTCACCGTAAAAAATCACGGTCGTGGAATCGCCGATCCCGGCTACGCCCAACTTGGCGGCGAAAGCCTTGCCCGTGATGACGTCCCGCCGCACTGGATCCTCCAGGTCCTTCCACCAATCAAACGTGATGGCGCCTGGAATGTGGGTCTGCGCGTAGAGCGAGGTATCCTCATCCACCTCGACCAACCGTACGCCGGGGTCATTGAGGTGCTCCGCCACCCATTCCGTCTCGACGACCGTCTCTGGGCGGGCGTATTCCTCGGCCACTCGATCCCCTCCCCGTGTTCCGCGCCAATTCTCTGTAAACAGGCGGATTTACGGTATTCTAGTGGAGATTTTAGGTGGAGAAGAAGGGAGTGTCAACGGGCGGAGGCGGGACGTCGGCCGGCAGGCGCTGGATGTGAGGCATGTGGCGGAGGCGGCGGTGGTCTGGCCCGGCGTCCTCCCGCTGCGACAGACCCGGCGCGTCCCTGTCCGCGGGGATGCGCGCTCGGTCTGTCCCACGAATGCCGGGATGCATAGCGGCTCAGGCTACACCTCGGGGGTGAGCCTGTGCGTCGCCTGTGGCTTCTGTGGCTCGTCGGAGTCGCTTTCTTGGGCGGATCGCTTGCCCTGTCCCGAGCGCGCGCCGCCGACCGCACGGCGCTACCGGTGTACTATATTGCCACGACTCAGAGGGTCATGGCCCTCACGTTCGACGTCAGTTGGGGCGAGACCATGTTGCCGAAGGTGCTGGCCATCCTGGCCCGTGAGCATCAAACGGCCACGTTCTTCCTATCGGGCCCATGGTCCGGCAGCCACCCGGATCTGGTACGGGCGATTCTAGCCGGAGGAAACGAAATCGCCAGTCACGGCCAACAGCACGTCAATCTCAGCGATGTGGCGACGAACGCCATCGCCAACAACATCGGGGCGGCCGACACCATTCTCCGCGGGTACACCGGCCGCCCCCTGCAGTTCTTTCGTCCACCCAACGGAGACTTCGACGGTCGGGTCGTCGAGGTGGCCCGCGGGCTGGGCTATGAAACGGTGATCTGGTCCATCGACTCCAGGGACTGGATGAACCCCGGGGTGTCCAGCATCATCTCCAGGGTGACCCGGGAAGCGTTTCCCGGCGCCATCATCCTCTTTCACGCCAGCGATACCTGCAAACAGACCGACATCGCGCTCCCGACGGTTATTTCGGACTTGCGCGCCGAGGGCTACAGGTTGGTGACGCTTGGGGAGTTGTGGGCGATGGGTCCGGCGATGCGCGACGACCCCCGAGGCAGTGGGAGGAAGCCGAATACCGCGGCCGGTCAGGTGTCCGGGGCATCGAGCACCCCTGCGGCCGGCGCGACGGGGCCATACTCGCCATCCTCCTGCCCCTCGCCGCCCCCCAACGCCGTCCATACGGCGACGACGTGAACGGCGTCCGCCAGGGGCGGCCCCGGGCCCGCATGTGGATGTCTGCCGTCGGCATGCTCGGCGTTCCTTTCCGCCGAACAGTGGACTTGTCACCCGTCGGCAGCGCCCGGTACCGCCCTTCGGTGATCGGAGACGGCGCATCCGCGCGACCGATACCTGTCGAACGGATGCCGGCCTAACGCCACACCGTATCGCCGTCGAGATACGGAGCCAGTGCGGCGGGCAGAACCACACTGCCGTCGGGGCGCTGACCGTTTTCCAGGAGGGCGGCCATGGTCCGCCCGACGGCGAGGGCCGAACCGTTGAGCGTGTGAACGCACTCGGGCGATTGCCCAGGCGCGCGCCTCACGCGAATATTGGCCCGCCGGGCTTGAAAATCACGAAAATTGCTACATGACGAAATCTCTACATACCGACCATAGCTTGGCATCCACACCTCCAAATCGAACTTCTTGGCAGCGGTAAAACCAAGATCTCCCGTGCACATCTGCACAACGCGGTATGGAAGATCAAGGGCACGAAGCACCGCTTCGCCACAGGCGACGATCTCTGCCAGATGCTGCTCAGAGTCTTCCGGTAGGACGAAGTGCACGATTTCCACCTTGTCAAACTGGTGTTGGCGGATCAGGCCGCGCGTGTCCCGTCCCGCCGCGCCGGCCTCGGAGCGCCAGCAAGGTGTATAGGCGACATGGCGAATGGGCAGGCGGTCGCCCGCAAGGATTTCGTCGCGGTAAAGGTTTGTCACCGGAACCTCTGCGGTGGGTACCAGCCAATAGTCCGTATCGGCGATCGCAAAGGCGTCGGCACCGAATTTCGGGAGGTTTCCAGTGCCGAGCATGCTTGCCGAATTGATCAAAAACGGCGGCAAAATCTCCGTACAGCCATGCGCACGAACGTGCATGTCCACCATGAAGGCGATAAGGGAGCGCACCAGTCGTGCACCACGGCCCGTAAACACAGAGAAGCGTGCACCGGTGACCTTTCCGGCACGTTCGAAGTCCACGGCACCCAACTCCGGGCCGAGGTCCCAATGCGGCTTCAACGGGAATTCCTGTACCGACGGTGTCCCGACGAGCCGGACCTCGACGTTGGCCGTCTCATCGGGGCCGACGGGGACATCGGCGTCCGGAGGATTGGGCAATTGGAGTAGAAGGTCCCGGACCCGCGCATCGAGCGGGGACAATTGGGCTTCGACGAGGCGTAGGAGCTCGGCCACCACCCGGGTGCGCTCCAGCAGTTCCTCGAGCCGGGCGGCATCTCCGGCCGACCGCTTCAGGCGGCCGACCTCAGAGGAAAGGGCGTTACGCTCTGCGCGCAGACGCTCCGCCTCGCCCAGCACCGTGCGCCAGCGCGCATCGGTCTCCAGTAACGCGTCGAGGGCCTCTGTCGCACCGGGCTCGCCCTTGCTGGCGACGGCTCTACGCAGGGCGTCGGGATCCTGGCGGATACGTCGCAGGTCAACCACGGGCTTACGCCTCCTCAGGGGCCTTGGCCCTCGGAATCACTGAGAAGTGGTAGGGGCGCCGGTGCACCGCGGATTCGGTCACGATGGCGGAAATGAGGGAACCGGGAGTGACGTCGAAAGCGGGGTTGTAGGCTCCGGCACCCGGCGCGGCCGCGGGCTGCAGCACTTCCCCCGGATCCCGTTCCTCGATGACGACGCCCGAGCCGTCGGCCAGGGAGACGTCCACTGTGGAGAATGGGGCCGCGACGTAGAAGGGCACCTGGTGCCGTGCGCTCAAGACGGCGAGGGGATAGGTGCCGATCTTGTTGGCGACGTCGCCGTTGGCCGCGATCCGGTCGGCGCCCACCAGGACGGCACGCACCTGCCCCGAGGCCAGAAGCGTCCCGCCCGCCCCGTCGACCAAGACACGACACGGGACGCCCAACACCCCGCATTCCCACGCCGTGAGGCGTGCCCCCTGCCATAGGGGGCGCGCTTCGCAGGCAAACACGCCCGCGATGCGCCCGCGACGAAACGCCTCGAGGATCGCCCCGAGCGCCGTCCCTGCCCCGCCGGTGGCCATGGCACCGGTATGGCAGTGGGTCAACACCCAGCCGGAGGAATCTCCTGCGCTCAACAATTCCGCCCCGAGTCGGGCGATGGCGGCGCACCGGGCGGCGTCGTCGGCGTGGAGGCGGCGGGCCCGTGTCAGGGCCGAGGCGGCCGCGTGCTCGCCCCCGGCGGACGCTGCCGCCCCTGCAGCATCGTGGACAGCCCATGCCAGGTTCACAGCGGTGGGACGGGCGGAGGACAGGGCGGCCACCGCCGTCGCGAACGCAGGGGAATCCACTCGGTGGGACAGCGCCGCCAGGGCCACGCCGTATGCACCGGCGATCCCGATGGCCGGGGCTCCACGGATGGCGAGGGATCGGACGGCCTGCGCGACGGACTCCCAGTCTCGGCACTCCAGATATCTGACGGAGCCCGGAAGGGCACGTTGATCCAGCACGCGGAGACAGCCGTCCACCCACTCCAGGTTTGGGGGTAGTCCGTTCACGTCCGGCTCCCGTCCGCCGCCGTGGCCGCCATGCTCAGGGCACACGCCGCCTCCAGCAATTCGGCCTGGTGATAGGCACGGCGGATATCCGGAGCCCAGACGACCGCGCCATGCCGCCCGAGTAGAGCAGCTCGGGCCCCCTCCGCGATCGCTTTTGCCACGCCCGATCCAACATCATCGGTCCCCGGGATGGCGAAGGGGAGGCAGGGCACTGCTCCCAGGAAGTGGTCCATCTCCGGAGTCAGCGGCGGCAGGCCGCGCCCGATGAGCGCCATAGCGGTCGCCGCCGGAGAGTGGGTGTGGAGCACCGCCCCGACCTCGGCTAGGGCGCGGTAGATAGCCGCGTGCAGCCTCCACTCCGAGGTCGGGTGAAACCCGTCGACGGGTCGCCATTCCTCGTCGAGAGCAACGAGGTCGCCCGGCCCGAGTTCTCCGAGACAGCATCCAGTGGGCGTGCACAGATACCCACCGGCCGCACGGCAGGAGGCATTGCCGGCCAGAGACGTGACCAGACCGCGTGCATATGCCAAATTACAAGCCGCTGCCAGTGCGACCGCCAGGTCTCCGGAAGCGAGGGACCGGCACAACCCCGTCATACCCCGACTCCGCCGACGAGTCGGAGAAAGTACCGGTGGAGGCGACGGTCGCGCGTCAGCTCTGGATGGAAGGAGGCGGCGAGGATGCGCCGGTGCCGACAGAGCACGATCCGTTCGCCGTGTTTCGCGAGAACCTCGACCCCTGGACCGACGGATTCGATCCAGGGCGCCCGGATGAAAACCGCTTCCAACGGCTCGGGATCCACGGCGGGTGCAGGCAACCGCGCTTCGAAGCTGTCGACCTGGCGTCCATAGGCGTTCCGCCGGACGCGGGCGGGTAGAAGCCCCAGTCGCGGCTGCTCGGAATCGACGATCTCCGAAGCCAGGAGAATCATCCCGGCGCATGTACCGAAAACACACATCCCGTCGGCAACGCGGCGGACGATCGCATCATCCAGGCCGTATTCCCGCATGAGTTTACCGATGGTCGTGCTCTCCCCCCCGGGGATGACGAGGGCGGCGAGGCCGTCGAGGTCACATGGGCGCCGCACTTCGCGGACGGCTTCCGCGCCCGCTTCTCGCAGGGCACGGAGGTGTTCCACCACGTCACCCTGCAGGGCCAGCACGCCGGCCCTCACCGCCTGCGGTTGCGGCGCGCTCATTGGCCTCGCTCCTGCATGCGGGCCTCCGCGGTGAGCGAGGCCGTCTCTCGACCGCGCATGGGGGTTCCCAAGCCGCGGCTGACATCGACCAGCACCTGGGGATCGCGAAAATGAGTCGTCGCGCGCACGATAGCCCGCGCGTACTGCAGCGGGTCGCTGGACTTGAAGATGCCCGACCCGACAAAGACCCCGTCGCAGCCAAGCTGCATCAGAAGGGCCGCATCGGCCGGCGTGGCCACCCCCCCGGCCGCGAAGTTGACCACCGGTAATCTCCCGAGTTCGCGCACTTCCTGCAGGAGCGCCAGCGGAGCGCCCCACTCCTTGCCCAACACGACGAGTTCCTCGCCCGTCGCATGCCGCACGCGGCGAACCTCTTCGTTCATTAGCCGGATGTGGCGCACGGCCTCTTTGATGTCGCCGGTACCGGGCTCTCCCTTGGTGCGGATCATGGCGGCACCCTCGGCGATGCGGCGCAGCGCCTCTCCAAGGTTCTTGGCGCCGCACACGAATGGCACCTTGAATATCTGTTTGTCAATGTGATATCGCTCGTCGGCAGGCGTGAGCACTTCGCTCTCGTCTACGAAATCGACACCAAGGGCCTCGAGGATCTGGGCCTCCACAAAGTGACCGATGCGTGCCTTCCCCATCACGGGTATGGTGACTGCGGCGCAGATGCGATCCACCACATCGGTGTTCGCCATCCGCGCCACCCCCCCCTCGGCGCGCACATCTGCCGGAACGCGCTCCAAGGCCATCACCGCCACAGCGCCCGCCTGCTCGGCGATGCGAGCCTGCTCCGGCGTCGTAACATCCATGATCACGCCGCCCTTGAGCATCTCGGCCAGACCCGTCTTGACCCTCCAGCTACCGCGCTGCTCCTCCGGCCGTGTGCCGTCGACCTCCATCTGCACCGCCCGTCCCTCCAACGCCGCCCGCACGGCGCCCCATCCGCTCGAAAACACCCCTAGACGCGCAAGGATTTCACGGATCTGAGTCGATCATCCATCATAGTCTAGAGGCACAATCCCTGGCAACGCCGCTCCATGGAGACGGATGGAGTCGGCTTGGCCCGGTTCGCGTTCCGAAAGGGGAAGTCTACTGGGGGGAGAACTCCCACAGGGCGTCGGGCACCCCGACCCAAGGCAAGGCAGGAGGGCCCCGGGTGAATGCGGCTGACCGGCCCCTCGGACTGGTGCACCGCTTTTCCCGCGCACTGGCACGGCTTTATTTCGGCGTGCTCTGTCGTGTTCGGGTCGGCAATGCCATCATCCCGGAAACGGGATTTGTCATCTCCATGAATCACCGCAGCGCCCTGGATATGTTTCTGTACTGGGCGATCATCCCGCGCCGCATCAAATTCCTTGCAAAGAAAGAATTATTTTCCTATCCTCTCCTCGGATCCGCCATTTCGCGCTGGTGTATTCCGGTCGACCGGGGCCGGTATGATCGCCGGGCGATCGACCTTTGCGTGCGCGCCCTGCGGGATGGCTACGTCCTGTCCGTCTTTCCCGAAGGGACGCGGCATGCCCAGTTGGCGGCCGGCCACGGCGGCGCTGTGCTCATGGCGGCCAAGGCGGGCGTACCGGTCGTGCCCGGGGCGATCATTGGCCGTTACGGGCCTTTTCAGACCTTGACCGTGCATTTTGGCGCGCCGATGGCCTTGCCACCCGATTTGAACAGACAACAGCGCGACGAAGCTACCGAGAAGTTGATGAGCACGATTCGCACCCTGGGCGCGATGCCCGCAACCCCTCCTGTTCGGCGCCGCTGGCGGGAGCGGTTCCGCCGTGCACGCTCCCGCCGATCACGGGAGGAGGGGTCGCGGTCGCGGGCGGTCTAGCGGTGGTGCCGCGTGGGCCATTCATCGCGGGTCCGTGGGACGTCCGCCGGACGTCCACTAGCCCGGTGTCGAGATTTTGGGCCACCGGGCCCGGCGCCGCGCTGTCTGAGGACTACCCAGAACCGTGCGGCAGAGGCAGCTTCCCGACCCTCCATCATCGAAACCCGGGACTCCTACGAGAACCGCTAGCAGGAGGTCGGCCTCAGCGACTACCAGGGCCGCTCCAGGGGCGGTTTCCATCCCCATCTGGCCATGGTCCGGCTGGCCCTGACCTGGCTGATGCAGAAGCGTCACCCGCCGCCCACGCACGTCCCACGTCCCGACCGACCACCCGGGCAACGCGATTCCCGCGGCAAGCGACGTCGATCGCGGACCGCCGGCTCCCTAATCCTGCTCCGCTTCCTCCGTGGGGTCCGGGGCGATGGCCGCCAGCGCTACGACGCTGTCTCCGGGTTCCGGCCGCATCAGCGTGACCCCCATCGCACTGCGGCTCTGCAGCGAAATCCCCCCAACCTTCTGCCGGATAAGGACTCCCTGCGCCGTGATCAGCATGACCTCGTCCTCGGGTCGGACGACACGAATACCTATCAACTTGCCGCTCTTTCCGCCCAACTTCTGCGCCCGCACACCGGTGGTTCCCCGGTGGTGGCTGGGGAACTCCTCCAAGGGTGTTCGCTTGCCAACCCCGTTTTCGCTTACCAGCAGAATCTCCGGTCCCTGCTGCACGATGACCATGCCCACGACCTCATCGTCCGGGCCGAGGCGCATCCCCGTCACGCCGCGGGCGGCGCGCCCCGTCGGACGGATCTCGGATACTGGAAACCGAGTCGCCTGGCCCCGCTGGCTGGCCAGCAAGACCTCGTCCCCACCCCCGCACGTACGCACCTCGTTCAAGGCATCGCCGGATTCGAGGCCGATGGCGATCATGCCCGTCTTGCGCACATTGGCCAATTGAACGAGCCGCAGACGCTTAACCTTGCCGCGACGGGTCGCCATCATCAGGAACTTCCCCGTCTCCACGGCGACTGTCCCGACCGAAACCTCCTCTGATTCCTCCTCCATCTCGGCGGACTCGGTATCCGGCTCCACACTGTCCGCCCCGGCAGAAGAGAAATCCGCCGCGCTCACCGGGATCACGGCGGCCACCTTTTCCCCATCGGCCAATGGCACCAGATTCACCATCGCCGTTCCCCGTGCAGTCCGCGATGCCTCCGGGATCTCGTGCACCCGCATCCGGAAGACACGGCCGGCGTTGGTGAAAAACAGCATATAGTCGTGCGTGCTCGCGACCAGCAGGTCGGTCACGAAGTCGTCGTCGCGCGTGGTCAACGCGGCGATCCCGCGGCCACCCCTTCCCTGGCTGCGATATGTCGTCAGGGGGATCCGCTTGCAGTACCCGGCGCGGGTCAAGGTGACCACTACGCGCTCGTCGGCTACCAGATCCTCGACGGAAAACTCCTGGGCTTCGTCTGCGATCACCTGTGTCCTCCTCGGGTCCCCGTACCGCTCCCCGATCTCGGCGAGTTCCTGCTTGATCACGTTGCGCAACAGATCATCCGAGGCCAATATGGCGCGCAGGTATTCGATCGTCTCCTGGAGCGCTGCATACTCTTGTTCGATCTTCTCCCGTTCCAAGCCGGTCAACTGCGCTAGGCGCATGTCCAGGATGGCCTCGGACTGGATCTCGGACAGGCCGAACTTGGACTGCAGCCCCGCGCCGGCCTCCGCCCGCGTGCGGCTCGCTCTGATCAGCGCAATGACTTCATCCAGGTGATCCAGCGCGATGAGTAGACCTTGGAGAATGTGGGCCCTGCGCTCCGCGCGGTCGAGGTCGAAACGGGTCCGACGAACTACAACCTCGCGCTGGTGCTGAACATAGTGGTACAACGCATCGCGCAGCGACAGAAGGCGCGGGCGTCCGTCCACCAAAGCCAGAGTGCGGATGCTGTAGGTCTGCTGCAGGGGAGTCTCTTTATACAATTGATTAAGAATCACGTTCGCGTTCGCGCCCCGCTGCAGATCGACGATCAACCGCATCCCATGGCGATCCGAACCGTCGGTAACCCCAGAGATGCCCTCGAGGCGCTTTTCGCGATACAACTGGGCAATGCGTTCAATGATCGCAGTCTTCTTGGTTTCATAGGGAATCTCCGTGATCACGATTTGCTGGCGCTCGCCTTTGCCCACCGTGATCTCTGCACGGCCGCGGACGGTGATACTGCCGTGCCCGGTCTCATAGGCTTGGCGGATGCCACGATGACCCAGAATGAATCCCGCGGTCGGAAAGTCGGGACCATGCACATACTTCGCCAGGTCGCCCGATGTCAACTCGGGGTGGTCGATGAGGGCGATCGTCGCCTGGATGATTTCACGGAGATTGTGTGGCGGCGCGTTTGTGCTCATACCAACGGCGATACCGATGGCGCCGTTGCACAGGAGATTGGGAAAGCGCGATGGTAGGACAACGGGCTCCCTTGTGGTGTCATCATAATTAGGGGCGAAATCAACCGTGTCCTTTTCAAGGTCGCGCAACAATTCTCCAGCGATCCTGGAGAGTCGTGCCTCCGTGTACCGCATGGCCGCGGGGGGATCGCCATCCACCGAACCAAAGTTTCCGTGGCCCGCGATGACGGGATATCTCAGAGAAAACTCTTGGGCTAATCTCACCAGTGATCCGTATACGGCCACGTCCCCGTGGGGGTGGTAGTTACCGATCACCTCTCCTACCGTCTTCGCGCTCTTGCGAAACGAACGCTCGTGCGTATTACCCGCTTCATGCATCGCGTAGAGAATCCGTCGATGGACGGGCAGAAGCCCGTCGCGTACATCGGGCAGGGCCCGAGACGTGATGACCGACATCGCATAGTCGACAAAGGATTGCTCCATATGGTCCACGACATCGATGTCCCTGACGCGATCGGAGGTGCTTTCTCCTACATCTGACATAAGGTCGACCTATCCTCCCGTTCCGGGTCTAAGCCTTGCAATACCATTTTCATCCTATCGTGTCGAGGTTGCGCACGAGATGGCTGTGCTCCTCTATGAAACTGCGTCGCGGAGCCACGACCTCACCCATGAGAATACTAAAAATCTCATTGGCCCGCGCCGCATCCTCCACCGTTATGCGGATAAGCGTGCGCCGTGTCGGGTCCATCGTAGTTTCCCAGAGTTGCTCTGCGTCCATTTCCCCGAGGCCTTTGAATCGCTGTATCTCATCTGGCTTACCAGAGAAGGTCGCGATCACACGGTCGCGTTCGGCATCGCTGTACACCCAGTGACGGCTTTTTCCTTTTCTAACCATATACAAGGGGGGTTGGGCCACATACACGAAGCCTGCATCGATCAGACCACGCAGATAGCGGAAGAACATCGTGAGTAAGAGCGTGCAGATATGAGATCCGTCCACATCTGCATCGGTCATGATGATGACCTTGTGGTAACGCGCCCGCTCGACGTCGAATTCGTCCGCGAAGCCGGTCCCTACCGCTGTGATGATCCCCCGAATGGCATCATTGCCAAGGGTTTGATCGATTCTGGCCCTTTCCACATTTAGGATCTTACCGCGTAGAGGGAGGATCGCCTGGATGTGGCGGTCGCGCGCCTGCTTGGCGCTACCGCCGGCAGAGTCTCCCTCCACCAAAAATAGTTCTGCCCTTTCCGGCTCCCGGTCGGTACAGTCCGTGAGCTTGCCCGGAAGGGTGGATATCTCCAGGGCATTCTTGCGGCGGACCAGTTCCCTCGCCTTTCGAGCCGCCTCCCGTGCCCTCGCGGCCGCAGTGCCCTTCTCGAGCATGGCTTTGGCGGGACCGGGGTTTTCCTCGAGATATGTGGCCAAATGCTCACTCACTAGTGATTCGACGACACTGCGGACCTCGGCGTTGCCCAGCTTTGTCTTGGTCTGCCCTTCAAAGAGAGGGTTTTGAAGCTTGACGCTGAGGACCGCGGTGAGGCCTTCGCGGATATCCTCTCCGGTCAACGCCTCTCCTGATTTCAACGCTCCGGTCTTTCTCCCGTAATCGTTCATGACTCGTGTCAGAGCACTCTTAAAGCCGATTTCATGAGTGCCGCCTTCCCGAGTGTTGATCGTGTTGGCGAAAGATGAGAGATTATCAGTGTAGGTGTCGCTGTATTGCAGGGCAACTTCGACATCTATGCCGTCCCTGTTGGTGTGGATGTACACCGGGGCATGCAGGGTCTGTCGGCCGCGATTGAGATATGCGACGAAAGAGGGAATGCCCTCCTTGTAGCGGAAGCGGGCCTGGCGGCCATCTCGCCTATCGGTGAGACGAAGTTCCAGCCCACTCGTCAGAAACGCCCACTCCCGGAAGCGTGCGGCGAGCAGTTCGTACTTGAAGTCGATGTCGGGAAAGATCTCCTGGTCCGGGAGAAAGCGAATTTCTGTGCCGTGCCGCGATGTGACGCCGAGCGTCTGCACCGTTGTGACCGGCACCCCACGCTCATAGCGCTGATGGAAGACTCCGCTGTCCCGATGGACGGTAGCCTCGAGCCACAGGGAAAGCGCGTTTACAACCGAGAGACCCACTCCGTGTAAACCGCCGGAGACTTTATACCCTTCGCCGCCGAATTTACCGCCGGCGTGAAGGATGGTCATAACCACCTCCAATGTGGGCTTTCCGACCTTCGGATGCAGGCCGACGGGTATCCCGGCGCCGTTGTCCACGATGAGCATGCTGCCATCTTCCATGATCTCCGCGTCTATACGGTCGCAACGGCCGGCGAGGGCTTCGTCAACGGAATTGTCCACGATTTCCACCACGAGGTGGTGTAGACCGCGGGTGCCCGTGTCCCCGATATACATACCCGGTCGCTTCCGAACCGGTTCCAAGCCCTCCAGCACCTGGATCTGAGACTCATCGTAAGCCACGATCGGCCTCCCTTTGGCAACAACCAAACCAAACCGAAGAAACTCTATCACGCACTTATCAATCACAAGAACGTCACAGCTTCGTCTACCCCGGGGAGCGACCTACCGTACCGCTCCGAGAAGGCGTCGCCGGAGCGTCGCGGCAGAAAAGGGCGATAAGAGGACGCGTCGGGCACAAAGCACCCCGGACTTGATCGGAGCGCCGCCGGAGAGATCTTCGACTTGTCCCTTTCGTCGGCAGAACCCTAGGAATTCCCGCGTCGCCGCTGCATCCAGTGCCGGTTGATCCAATACGGCGACGATTTCGGTACTTCGGACCACGACGTCGGCGCCGACCAGGAGAAATCCCGCCGCGGACGCATGAATCTGGTCTTGCAAGACAGGTACACCTCCGGGGAGAGGAGCAGGCTATTTCGCGAGGCGACTCGCGCGTGACATGGCCGCCAGGTAGAGCCGAGCCAACTGCTGACCGAGTTCGCCCGCGTCTGCGGTGAGGGCGGCTGCGGTGGCGAGATGACAGGGAAGCGGTGTGAACGGCTGGGGTCGGAGGGCACGAGGCCAGGGATCCGGGCGCGCCGAGTATGTGTATTCGCTCTCGTGGCGCACGTGAAAGATCAGATCACGGATCTCGCTGTAACCCCGGGCTCGGACGCGCTGTAGCAACTCGGTCCGGAAGTAGGCGAGTTGCGCGGCCCACACCCCTGCACGAACGGCGACATGCAGCGTGGCGTCTCGGACACCGAGGGCGACGGTCTGGTGTGCCAGTTGGGTGCCTACGATCGCCGGCCAGGCGGCAACGGCCTCCTCATGACGCAGGCGTTCTTGCCATCCATGCGCTTTCACCACCCGGGTGAGCACATCGGTGAGCGCAAGGGGTTGTCGCGAATGTTTGCGGCCGGCACGGACCGCCCGGTCCCTTCTCCGCGGTGATGTCAGCGGTGACGTCAATGGAGTCGATCGACCTCCCCGGAGCGAACTTCGAAGCGGGCCGCGGCAGGTAGATGGGAGACCTGCCCTTCATCCGCCGTAGTGAGGAACACCTGTCCCTCCTCCGCGAGGAGGGACTGCAGCGCCGAACGCCGCCGGGGGTCCAACTCAGACAACACGTCATCCACGAGCAGGAGGGGCGTCCGGCCGGCAGACACCTCCAAATGCTTGCGTTCGGCGAACTTCAGGGCCAGCACAGCGCTCCGCTGCTGCCCTTGCGAGGCGAAATGCCGTGCGGAACGACCGCTGATCTGGGCGTCGAGGTCGTCCCGATGCGGTCCGATGGAAGTGGCGCCGACGGCAATATCCTGCTCGCGCTTACGTTGCAAGCCTTCTTCGAGCCGCGCTTCCCAGTCCTGCTCCCGGGAGGGGACCGGGTCCGGGCCGACTGCCGGAACATACGCGTATGCCAGTGGTTCGCCTCCTCCGGCCAGATCGCGATATGCCCGGGAGGCAAAGGCGTCCAGAGAGGTGATGACGGCAGCTCTCCGACGAAGGATCTGACCACCATATTCTATCAATTGCGGTTCCCAGATCGCCACTAAGGCGCGGTCGGCGCGGCGGGCGCGTGTGGCGCGAAGGGCGGCGTTGCGTTGAAGCAGAGCCTCCCTGTAATGCCGGTAGGCATGGGCGTAAACCGGTTCGGCTTGGACGAGGAGACGGTCCAGCAGCATGCGGCGCGTCGCTGGAGCGCCCTTGAGCAGCCAGAGGTCGTCCGGTGAGAAAAATACTGTCGTGAGCCGGCCGTACAACTGCGCGGCGGCGATCGGACGACCGTCGACGCGGAGGGAGCGCCGGCCGGTGTGCCTATACTCGGCTTCGAGGACAGATGCGGCTTGAGTGCTGCCCGAGTCTGTGACTTCCCTGTGCTGGAGACGGATATGGAAGGATGCACTCCCTTCGGAGACCAGGTCGGGATCTCGCGTGGTGCGGGGCGAGCGGCCCAAGGACATGTAGGCGATGGCTTCGAGGAGATTGGTCTTTCCCGCTCCGTTGTGGCCCGCGAAAATGTTCAAGCGCGGGGAGAAAGTCAGATCCGCCCGATGGTAGTTACGAAAAGTGGAGATCGATAGCCGCTCTA
>Ga0080006_1158094_pt1 | contig 63518 bp, 37 predicted proteins | sample RS3BMetagenome_FD_69209 | JGI IMG/M metagenome (GOLD analysis project Ga0080006, IMG submission 69209) | Ferric oxide microbial mat and aquatic microbial communities from Rainbow Spring, Yellowstone National Park, USA - RS3B (SPADES... ...
ACTCCCTCCCGCTCACCGGCCTCGCACGCAAGATCCTCCAGCGCCTCGACGTGATGGAAGTGCGGCTGCCACAACTTCCCGCCGGCCCGGCATCACCAGGCCCCGACCGGGACAACACCGCTCGACCGCGGAGGCCGGCACGATGACACAGCCCTCCAGCTCGTTCTACGCGTCTGCCATCGCAACAGAGCATCTTCAACTCAAGCCCTGACCAATCTTCGGGTGCCCCATCCTTTGTGCGTCCTTTGCGCAAAGGGTGGGAGACCGAGACTCTTCCCCAGACTGCAGGAGCGAGCCGCTGCTTCTACTTCCCCGTCAGCTCATCCTTCACCACCGCGCCGCCCTTCATCACCAGCCCCACATGCTCCAGCACCTCCACCCGCGCCAGCGGATCGTCCTTCACCGCGATCAGATCCGCATAGTGTCCCGCCGTCAGCGACCCCACATCCTTCGACCGCCCGATCAAATCCGCCGCGCTCCATGTCGCCGCCTGAATCGCCTGTGCCGGCGTCATCCCGTACATCACCATGTAGTGAAACTGCTTCGCATTATCGCCATGCGGATACACCCCCGCATCCGTCCCGAACGCCATCTTCACCCCGGCCTTGAACGCCTTGCGAAAGTTATCCCGCTGCAACTGTCCCAGCGCCCGCTCCTTCGCGACGATGTCCGGCTCGATCCCATAATCCTTCGCCTTGCCCAGAATGTAGTCGTCGTCATAAATGTCCATCACGAAATAAGTCCCATGCTCCTTCGCCAGCTTGATGCCCTCGTCATCGACCAGCGACGCGTGCTCGATCGAATCGATTCCCGCCTCGATCGCCCACTTGATGGCCTGCGTTCCATGCGCGTGCGCCGCGATCTTCCGCCCCGCCATATGCGCCGTATCCGCCGCCACCTTCAGCTCTTCGAGCGTGTACTGCGGCGCGCCCGGCTGGTCGCCCTTGCTCAGCACCCCGCCCGACGCAAGAATCTTGATCACATCCACCCCGTACTTCACCTGCTCGCGAACCGTCTCGCGCACCTGCTCCGGACCATCCGCAATTGAAAAATCCCGCTCCTCCGGATACATATGCACCTGCACCTCGGGCGAGTAGCCGTTCAGGTCGCCATGCCCGCCCGTAATCGACAGCGGTGGCCCTGAAGCCACCACTCGCGGTCCCGGCACCAGTCCCTCATTGATCGCATTCCGCAGATCCACCGCCAGAAACGGCAGCGAACCCACATCCCGAACGCTCGTAAAGCCCGCATCCAACGTCCGCCGCGCATTCACCACGCTCGCATACGCAGACGTAAACGGCGTCTCCCGGAACGAGTTGATCGGATCGTACTTGTCCGACCGCGCTCCCAGGTGCGTATGGCAGTCAATCAAACCCGGCAGCACATAGTCCGCGGAAAGATCCACCACCTTCGCCCCGGCAGGAATCGCAAAGCCCGCCGCCTCCACCGACTTGATCCGCTCGCCCTCCACCACCAGCACCGCGTTCTCCCGATACACCCCATGCTCGCTGTCGAACAGCTTTCCAGCCTTCACATACGCAACAGCAGCGGTCTGCCCAGACCCGCACAAAGAAAACAGCACCACCACAGCAGCCAGCAAGCAAGCTTTGCGCAAAGGAGAAGACCTCATGAAGGAAGTACCCCAAGTCTCCGTGCGCCTCGTTCCCCTGTCAAGCGCGCAGCGCGCCACCAGCCCCGTTCTTGCCGAAGTGGCCTCGGAATGTTCCACTACACAGACAAGTGCGGAAGACTCTCTCCATCCTGCTGCTGGCAACATTCGGCCTGCCACTTCTCTTTTCGCTCCTGGCCTTTGGCGCGAATAGAGAATCGAGCCTGCCTGCCTGCTGCCGAAGGAATGGAAGACACCACTGCATGCAGAGCGCGGGCGAACGAAGCGAATCCGCCCACTCTGGCGCTGCCTTCAGTCGTCTCCCGGAAACCTGCCCCCGCTGGCCGGCCACCATCGCGCCGTCACGCTCCAGTGGCTTGGCTGCGCCCGCGTCTCAGGTCATCGTTGCCTTCCTGGCAAGCCATCCCGCAGCCGTTGCCCGGACCGCATCGAAGCAGCGTATCTCGCAGGACCGAAGCCTCCAGAAGCGCGGCCCTCCCGCAATCTTCCTCTAGAGAAACAGGTCCGCCTCTGAGTTGTCTTCGCCGTTGAGCGAAGGCCCCGGACGAACCGCCGCCTTTCCCTTCATAGCCCTGGATTTCGTCAGCCCCCTTGACGAGGACGCTCTCATGCGCAAGCTCGCTGTGCTCTGTTTTTTTGTTCTTCTTCTAGCCTCTCCCGCGGCCCGCGCCAGCATCTTCGGTCAGGTTCATGGAGTCGTCCATGACCCGCAACATCGCCCGATCGCCGGAGCACGCGTTGAGCTCCGCGCCGTCCACTCCGACTTCGTCCAGACCGCAATCACTGGTCCCGACGGCTCCTTTACTCTCTCCTCCATCCCACTGGGCGACTACACCGTCACCATCTCGCAGGCGGGCTTCGAAAGCACCCGGCAGGCCCTTACCCTGGCCTCCGGCACCTCGCCCGTCCTCCACTTCGAACTGCAACTCGGCGCCGTTCAGGAGACCGTCACCGTGGAGGGTTCCAACAGCGCGGCCGATGTCAACACCGTGACGCCAACCACTCTCATCAGCCGCCAGGAGATCGCCCAGACGCCCGGCGCAGACCGCACCAACTCCCTCGCCATGATCACCGACTACGTCCCCGGCGCGTATATGACCCACGACATGCTCCACATGCGGGGAGGCCACCAGGTGAGCTGGCTGATCGACGGCGTTCAGATTCCCAACACCAACGTCGCCAGCAATCTCGGCGCTCAGATCGACCCCAAGGACATCGACTACGTCGAGGTGCAACGCGGCAGCTACACCTCCGATGTCGGCGATCGCACCTATGGCGTCTTCAACGTCGTCCCCCGCACCGGATTCGAGCGCAACCGCGAAGCCGAACTGGTCCTCAGCGCCGGCAGCTTTCTCCAGACCAACGATCAGATCAACTTCGGCGACCATACCAAAGACTTCGCCTATTACGCCAGCCTCAACGGCAACCGCAGCGACTACGGCCTCTCCACCCCGATCACCCAGGTCTTTCACGATGCCGCGAATGGATATGGAGGCTTCGCTTCATTGATCTACAACCGCACTCCGAAGGACCAGTTCCGGCTCGTCACCCAGCTCCGCACCGACTTCTTCCAGATTCCCTACGACCCCAATCCCGACAGCTTCGAAAACCAGCAGTTCAACTCCAGCGGCCTGCGCGACAGTCAGCACGAGACCGACGGCCTCGCCGCCTTTTCCTGGCTGCACACCTTCAGCCCCGCCACGGTGCTCCAGGTCTCGCCGTTCTTCCACTACAACCAGGCCAACTACGAACCCAATCCCGCGGATACCCCGGTCGCCACCACGTCAGACCGAACCTCGAACTATGGCGGAGCGCAGGCCTCCCTCACCACGGAGATCGCCCGCAACACCGTGCAGGCCGGCTTCTACTCCTTCGGCCAGCACGACAGCTATCTCTTTGGCGCGATCTTCAACGACGGCTCCGGCACCGCGCCCTTCTCCATCCCTGACTCAGCCTCCGGCGGCGTGGTCGAAGAGTATCTCTCGGACAACTACAAAGCCACCACATGGCTCACCCTCATCGCCGGCCTGCGGACAACCTACTTTCAGAGCCAGATCAGCGAGAATGAGATCGATCCTCGCTTTGGCATTGCCGTGCGCGTCCCCCGGCTCAACTGGGTCTTCCGCGGCTTCTACGGCCGCTTCTATCAACCGCCGCCTCTGCTCACCGCGACGGGCCCCGTCGTGCAGTTCGCCCAGGCCAATAACACCGGCTTCCAGCCTCTGCACGGAGAGCGCGACGAAGAGCATCAGTTCGGCGTCCAGATACCGTTGCGCGGCTGGCTGCTCGATGCCGATACCTTCAAGACCCGCATCAACAACTTTCTCGATCACTCCAACGTCGGCGACTCCAGCATCTACTACCCGGTCACCATCGACGGCGCTCTCGTCCGCGCCTGGGAACTCACGCTCCGCTCTCCTCGGCAGTGGCGCTTCGGCCAGGCTCATCTCGCCTATTCCAATCAGATCGCCGAGCAGCGCGGAAACATCACCGGCGGTCTCGTCTGCACTCCCATCGGCGATCCGGCCTGCAACCTCGGCTTCGCCTACACCCCGGTCGATCACGACCAGCGCAACACCCTGAACGTCGGCTTCGGTGCTGCGCTGCCATTCCACACCACCGCCTCTACCAACATCTACTACGGCTCCGGCTTTCACAACGGCAATCCCGACCCCGCCACTCCCTACCCCAACCAATACCTGCCCTACAACACCAGCGTCGATCTATCCGCCGGCAAAAGCTTCGGCGAAAAAATCACCGTGTCGGTCACCGCGACGAACATTGCGAATCGCCGCGTCCTGCTCGACAACAGCCTCACCTTCGGAGGCTTCCACACCAACGATCCGCGCCAGATCTACGGAGAGATCCGCTACCATTTCAAATACTGAGATCAAGCTCCGGGCAAAGCCTCGTTCTCTCGCTCAACCCATCCGCCCATCCAACAAAGGAGCCGCCCCGATGCCCACCCCCGCCAGCCCTGTCAACGACCCGGCCCAACGCCTGGCCGAAGACCTCGCAACCGTCGCCCGCCAGGAGGCCGAACTCCTCTTCCCCGCCTTCGACCACGACACCGCCTGGCGTCTCGGCCTCAGCCTTCGCACCCTCGCCATTGAGCGCGGCCACTCCATCGTCATCGACATCCGCCGCTTCGGCCAGCCGCACCAGCCGCTCTTCTACACCGCCCTCGCCGGCACCACGCCCGACAACGCCCGCTGGGTCGCGCGCAAATCGAACGTCGTCGCCCGCTTCCACCGCAGCTCCTACGCCATCGGCCTCGCGCTGCAACAGACCGGCCGCACCTTCGCCGAACGCTACAGCCTGCCAGACGCCGACTACGCCGCGCACGGCGGCAGCTTCCCCCTCCATATCGCAGGCACCGGAATCATCGGCGCGGTCACCGTCTCCGGCCTGCCCCAGCGCGAAGACCACAACCTCATTATCGAAGCCCTCTGCCTCGAACTCAAACGCGACCACGCAGCCCTTCGCCTGCCCTGAACAAACCTTCAGCACGACACAGATCGTACCCGCATCACCAGTCCCGGCCCTGATAAAGCTCAGGGTGCCCCATCCTTGTGCGTCCTTTGCACAAGGGTGGGAGACCACAGATCTCAACGCCCCGAAAGGCTTCGCACAATACTGATCGCCGCCGGTCCCAGCAGCACCACAAACATGCTCGGAAAGATGAAGAACACCAGCGGAAAGATGATCTTCACCGTCGTCTTCGCCGCAAGCTCCTCCGCCCGCTGCCGCCGCTTCTGCCGGATGCTGTCGCCGAAGCCGCTCAGCGCCCGCGCGATCGGTGTGCCGAACCGCTCCGTTTGCATCAGCATGTTCACGAAGCCGTCGATCTCCGGCAGCTTGCTGCGCGCCGCCATCGCCTGCCACGCGTCGATCCGCAGCTTCCCCGCGCGCTGCTCACGATTGATCTGCAGCAGCTCTTCGTGAATCTCCGGATGGCTCGTCCCCAGCTCCTTGCCCACCCGTAGCATCGCCTGGTCCAGTCCCAGACCCGCATCGACGCAGATCACCAGCAGATCGATCGCATCTGGAATGCCCAGCCGGATTCTCTCGCGCCGTCGCTTGATCAGCCGCTCCAGCAGAAGATCGGGCGCCAGATACGTAACTCCCGCCAGCGCGCAGATCCAGAAGATGCGGTGCGAAGGAGCCAGCCACGCCATCCCCGCAGCCGCAAAAGGACACAGCGCGCGAGCCGCGAGATACAGATCACGCTGACTGCCCTTGCGGAATCCCGCCTGCACAAACCGCTCCGCCAGCCGGGGATTGTCCGACAGCCCCAGCCGCCCGCGCAGCCATCCCGCACCCGCGAGAATCCTCTTCTGCAGCCTCTCCGAGTGCAGCGTGCCGGGTTGCGCGGACGGCTGCCTCTGCGCCACAGCCATCACTCGCCGCGCCGTGACGCGCGCAGGCCCGTCCAGCAGCAACGTCGCCAGCAAACTGATCGCAAGAAAGATCGTCAACCCCGTGAGTGCGTAAAAGAGCAGATTCATACGCTATCTAAACCTCGTTCAACCCTCTCGGCATACTCCTTCGCGTAATCTCCGGTCACACTTTGATGTCCACGATCCTGCTGATAAAAAATCCTCCCATCAGGATCAGCACCCCTCCCGCATACAGCAGCTTCTGGCCCAGAGGATCGTGAAACAGAACACGCGTATAGCCCGGCGTAACGATATTGATCAACGCCAGCATGATTACCGGCAGCAGCCCGAGAATCCACCCCGTCAGCCGCCCCTGCGCCGTATACGTGCGCACCTCGCCCTGGATGCGGACGCGCTCGCGAATCACCCGCGTCGTGCGGTCGAGAATCTCCGTCAGGTCGCCGCCCGTCTCCTTCTGCACCAGCACCGCCGTAATCAGAAACTGAAGATCGCGCGAAGGAACCCGCTCTCCCATCGCCAGCAGCGCATCGCGCAGCGGAATGCCGAACTTCTGCTCCTGGAAGCACGCCGCGAACTCACCCGCCAGCACTTGCGGCGACTGCTCCGCGATAATCTCGATCGCCGCCGGCATCGAGTGCCCCGCGCGCAACGCCCGCGCCAGCAACTCGATCGCGTCCGGCAGCGCCGTGTCGAACTGCTTCAACCGCTTCGCGCTTTGAAATCGCAGCAGCCCGTAACGTGCCCCGGCGCCCAGCATCGCCACCAGAATCACCAGCGGCAGAGGCAGCATCAGCGCGGCCAATCCGCCACCAACTGCGGCGAACAGAACACTGGATATGAGCACAGAAGCGGCAGATGACTCCGATCCCGCATGACGGATCAGCTCTTCAAGCGACCTCGCAAAACGGTAGCTCCGCAGATGCTCGTTGAGCCGCGCGGCAAAGCCCTCCGGGGCCTCCCGCGTCAGCGCGATCTGCTGCAGGCTGAGATCCACCTCGCCGGCGCGAATATTCTTCAGCCTGCTCTGCACCTTCCGCTCCACCGCGCGCGGCCGCGTCACCAGAACAATCACCAGAAAGCTGAACAGCAGCACACCCGCGAAGATCACCATCAGCAGCAGAGTCATAGCCCCTACACCTCCACCGACGAGTCAAGCAGGTTCACCGCCAGCGGAATCCCCGCCGCCTTCAGCTTCTCCGCAAACTTCGGCACGATCCCCGTCGCGAAGAACCTCCCCTTCACCTTGCCCGCGGCCCCGAGCCCCATCTTCTCGAACAGAAAAATATCCTGCATCGAAACAATCTCGGCCGTCGCGCCCGTAATCTCCGTGATGTGCGTAATCCTGCGGCTCCCATCGCTCATCCGCGAGGCCTGCACGATCAGGTGCACCGCCGAGGCGATCTGCGCCCGAATCGCCTTCTCCTGCAGCGCGACCGAACCCATCATCGCCATCGTCTCCAGCCGCGCAATCGCATCCCGGGGATTGTTCGCATGGATCGTCGTGATCGACCCATCATGTCCCGTGTTCATGGCCTGCAGCATGTCGAGCGCCTCTTCGCCGCGAATCTCGCCAAGAATGATGCGGTCCGGCCGCATCCGCAGCGCATTGATCACCAGTTCGCGCTGCCGGATCGCTCCCTTGCCCTCCACGTTCGGCGGCCTGCACTCCAGCCGCGCCACATGCTCCTGCTTAATCTGCAGCTCCGCCGAATCCTCGATCGTCACAATCCGCTCGGCCTCAGAGATATAGCCCGACAGCACATTCAGCAGCGTCGTCTTGCCCGCGCCCGTACCGCCCGACACAACAATGTTCAACCGCGCCCGCACCGCGCTCTTCAGCGTCTCCAGCATCTGCGGAGTCAGCGCGCGATGCCGCAGCAGATCGTCCGCCGTCAGAGGCGTCGAGCCAAAGCGCCGGATCGAAATCAGAGGCCCGTCGACAGCAAGCGGAGGAATCACAATGTTCACCCGCGACCCGTCGAGCAGCCGCGCATCCACCATTGGAGACGACTCATCGATCCTCCGACCCACCGCCGAAACGATCTTGTCGATGATGTGCATCAGGTGCGCATTGTCGCGAAACGCCACGCTCGTCTTCTCGATCACGCCGCGCCGCTCCACATACACCGTGTCAAACGTGTTCACCAGAATGTCGCTCACCGTGGCATCGTGCAGCAGCGGCTCAAGCGGACCCAGTCCGAAGACCTCGTCCATCACCTCCTTGGCCAGCAGATCGCGATCGCTCGCGCTGAGCGGCACATTCTGCTCCCCCACCAGTTGCAGAATGATCGCCAGCAGCTTCTGCCGTCCGCCCGGATCGGAGTCCATCGACGCCAGCTTCTCAAGGTCGACGCGTTTGATCAGTTCGCGATGCACGGCCGTCTTGAGCGCATGTTTGGCCCCATCGGCAAGGATCGGATTCGCGCGCGCCTCCGCTGCGGAAGCTCGTGCGGGTCCGGTCATATAGAGCGACACACCATTCATCGTGACACCTTTCGCAATCAGCCTCCGGAAGTCTGCGGCCCGCGCAGGAAGTTGAATAAGCTCTTCGCCTTCGGGAGCTTCGCGGCAACCGTCGGACCGACCGCGAGCGAACGTGCCCAGCGCTCCACCGCCTGCGTGAACGCTCCGCGATGCTGCGGCGAGACCGGCTCCCCGGCATTGATCGCCCGCATCAACTCCGCATAGCTGTTGGGAATCGTGATCGAGACAGGAAAGCGCACCGCCTCTTCGATCTGCTCTGCAGTCACCGCATCATCGGACGTAGCGCGGTTGATCACCACCCGCACCTTGCCGACGAACCCGCTGGTCAGGCTCAAGTGTTCAATGTGGCGCGCCAGATCGCGCAGCGCCGCGATGTCCGGTGTGCAGATCATGCAGATCTCATCGGACACAGCCACCAGCGCGCCGACCGACTCCAGATACTGCGTCGAAGAATCCACCAGCACATAGTCGTACTGACGCCGCAGATAGTCCATCGCGCGCTCGATCGCCTCGGCCGAGTTGTGGTTGATCGCCGCCGCCGTATCGGGCGAGGCGATGACCTCGAGCCCACTCGGATGCCGCACCACAAAGCCTTCGAGCAACTCCTTATCCAGCCGGTCCACATTGCGAATCAGCTCCTCGAAGTAGTACACGCTGTCCTTGATTCCCAGATAAAGCGCCACATGCCCAAGCTCATGTTTGTGATCGATCAGCAGCACCTTCTTGCGATGTACCCGTACCAGATGCGTCGCCAGATGCACCGCCAGCGTAGTCGCTCCCACGCCGCCCTTCACGCCGAAGAACGAGATCATCCTGCCCGGATCCTGCACCGCGTGAGACGGCAGAGGATGCCTCTCCTGGATGCGCCGAAGCGCCGCTGCCAGTCTGTCCGCGTCGACCGGCCGCGACAGCACGTCGCTGCATCCGGCCCGCATCGCGCGTAGCAGAAAGTCCGCATCGCGCGACTGCGAAACCGCCACCAGCGTGATCTGGCGCGGAAAGATCTGCTGCAACCGCTCCATCGTCTCGAGTGCGAGTTCAGCATCGCGATCGCAGCCAATCAGCGCCACGCACCCCTGCGCCGCCTTGATCGCGCCCGGAAACTGCGGCCGCCGGTCCGCCGACAGATACTCCTCGAACTCCCCCGCAAACTCCGCCCCGGCAACCCGGCCGACCGAAGTGACCGCTGCGGCCGCATCTTCGCTCGAAAGACAGACGCTGAAGACAGCCTGCAGAACCGCTCCGGGATGTTCGCTTCGTGTCTGCATCATCGTGCCTCGCGCCGTTTTGGAGCATCGCTGAAACTGCGAGCTGATCCTGCTCTGCCGCTGTCCGTTCTGCTCCGTGGAATCCGCATTCAGCCTTTCGTTCTTTCGTTCCTGCACAGGCCGCCTACGGTATCCAGCTTTTGCTCTCCTCATTCACCTTGCGATCAAACTTCTGCTCATCCAGATCCGGAACCGCGAACTGCGGCGCAGCGCCCCGCGCTGGCCCCGCCAGCGGATCGACCACCATCGCCTGCACCATCAGCACCAGCTCCACAACCGTATGCGTGTTGTTCTTCGAGCGAAACAACTGCCCCAGAATCGGTATGCTCCCAATCCCCGGCACCCCCGCCATCAGCAGCGTCGTCCTGTGATCGAGCAGGCCCGACAGCACAAAGCTCTGGCCGTCCTTCAGCTCCACCTCGCTCTCCGCGCGGCGCGTCGACAGTGCAGGAATCGTAAAGCCCGAGATCGTCACCGCGTTCGTATAGTCCAGCGTGCTTACCTCCGGCGCCACCTTCAGCCGGATCGAACCGTCGTCATTCACCGTCGGTGTGAAGTCCACCTTCACCCCATACGAGCGGAACTGGATCGTAATCGCCGTGCTGCCCGGCCCCACGCCCGTGCTCTGCGCCACCGGAAACGGAAACTCGCCGCCCGAAAGAAACCGCGCCGGCTGTCCGCTCAACGTCGTCAGCGTCGGCTCCGCCAGAATCTGCACCAGCTGTCTCTGCTCAAGGTCCTGCAGCTGCACCGCAAGCCCGGTCTTCGCATCGAAGAACGAAAGGTTCAGCGGGTTGGTGAACTGTGTTGTCGACGTGCTCGCGTTGATCCTGCCGCCATACGACAGGTTCACGCCAAACTGTTCCAGCTTGGTTCGGTCCACTTCCAGAATGCGCAGCTTGAGCTGCACCTGCTTGCCCCGCACCGGTACCACGCGCAGCGAGTTCGCGATCTCCTTCGCATACGCGCTGGCCAGCTTCGCCGCGCCATCCGATACCTCAGGCGTAGGCACCGTCCCACGCAGCACGATGCGGTCTTCGGTGCCGTCGGCCCGAATCTCACTCGCCGGAAACGCCTCCGCCAGCGACGCCCGCAGCTCCGCCGGATCCACGTCGCACGACACGCTGTACAGTGTCGAGCGCCCCGCCGTATCCCACACCACCAGGCTGCTCACGCCCGGCATCTTCGCCGTCAGCACAATCTCCTCCGGCCCCGAGGTGAAGCTCTGCAGCACCGCGGGATTCCCCACATACACCCGCCGCATCGGCACCCTGTCGCGCAGCATCATCGAGTGCCCCACCAGAATGTGCAGCGTCTCAGCATCCGCCACGCTGCTCATCGGCGCTGCACTGGTAGCGTTTGTTCCGAAAGGCTGCGGCCATCCCGCTGCAGCACTGAGCCAGAGAGCCAGACACCAGGCCGCGTGTCGCGCCTTCGCATTGCACCGCAGAATCGTCATCGCACGCCTCGCAGCGGGAACGTGGCGGTCGTCGCCTTGTCGCCAAGAATCGTCTCCACGGCAATCTCCGCCGGCAACACCCGCGGAGCCGGGCGCACCCGTGCCACGCGGCTCTCTCGCTCGTCCGCGGGCTGCTGCGAAAGCTGCGACATCATGATCGGAGCATCCGTCCGCCGCTCCTTATCCGACCCGCTGCGCAGCACAAAATGGATTGTCCCCTGCGTACTCGCCAGCACCGCCCGCTCGGCGTCCTCCGGCGTCAGCAGCAGCGTGACCACTGTCACGGTCGCCGGCTTGCCCTCCGGATCAGGCTGGATCTGGTGGCCCGCCGCAATCACCTCCGCGTCCTGCAGCACCGTGGCCGTCGTCGGCTCCGGCGAGCGGTCCGTGCGATACGTAACCAGCACATCGACCCGCGAGCCCGGCAGCAGAAACCCCGCCACCCCCATCACCTCGTCCGAGCGCAGCGCAATCGCACGCATCCCATTCGGAATCCTGCCCGCCAGCCCCACGCCCGCGCCGACCGCCGTCACCAGCCTGCCTGTAATCGGCTGGCCCTGGTCCATCGGATACAGCAGCGAACGGCCCACCACATCGTCGATCTTCGCAAACGCATCCGGCAGAGGATTGGATCTCGGCCACGCCACCAGCTCCAGATTCTCCGCCTTCAATATCTCGCCTGCCTCGATCGCGCGCACCGGAGCCACATACCTCTCTTCCGCAACCGCACGGCTTGCCGGCGCGCCGATCTTGCGGCTCAGCAGATACGTACACAGGCCCGAGATCACGAGCGCCAGCGCCAGCGCAGTCGTCATCCGGCGAGACGTCATAGCCCTCTGCCTCCCGGCATCTGCATCCCCAGCGAGTACAGGCAACCCAGCGCAACCGGCACCGCGTACGGCAGCTTCAACCCCGAGCCGCTCGCCAGATTCAACTCCGGATGCGCCCGCAACCCGTTCCGCTGATGATGGCCAAGCAGCGCCACAACATTGCGCAACGTCTCACGCACTCGCCCTCGATACACCGCCAGCGCCAGCGCAAACACTCCGCCGATCAGCACCGTCGCCAGCAGCACCTCGCGGATCGACGAGATCCCTGCGATCGCGCCGACAGCCGCCATCAGCTTCACATCCCCCGCGCCCATGCCCCCGCCCACGTGGAACAGCAGAAACACGCCGCCTCCAATCGCCGCGGCGGCGAACGACCAGCCAAGCTGCGCCCATCCCCCCAGCGCAAGATGAAGCATCAGCCCCAGAGCCAGCGCCGGTCCGGTCAGCAGATTCGGAATCCTGCGGTCTTTCAGATCGTGCACCGCCGCAACTCCCGCGCACAGCAACGCGCCACCGGCATACACGAGTTCAACCGACACAACCATCTCGCACTCCACAACCCGCAACCCCGGCGACGGAAGAAGAGAAAACTTCCGTACTGGGTTGTATCGGCACGAGGCACCATCGGCATGAGGGCCGCGCGCTTCAATCCCCATCGTCAGTCTCCGCCGCCTGTCGCACCAGGTAGAAGTCGTCATTTCGACCGCAGCCGCGCAGTCTCATCGCGTGGCGAAGTGGAGAAACCCCCGCATTTGGCACTTTGGAGTTGCCCTCCCTCTCATCGGCGCGCCGGGTGCCCCATCCTTTGCGCGTGCTTCGCGCAAAGGGTGGGCGGCCACAACTCTTTCCCACACCCTCCACTCCCTCACCGGCGATGCCTTCACTCAAACACCCCCACCTTCGACTCGGGAATCGAAGCCGCCGGATCGAGCGCCAGCTTGATCGCCCCACTCCCCGACAGATTCACCTGATCCGTAATGATCTCGCCCAAAATATACGTCCCCGTACTCGCCCCGCCGCTCAAATTCAATACATCCGAGTAACCCGACGAATGAAAATAGAGCGCCCCTGCAAACGCCAGCGCGCCCGACCCGGTAAACGACGGCTGTGTTGTATTCCCATGATCCTGAAACGCCAGCAGCCCGCGCTTGCCCGGCGACCCGCGCGAATCCGTCGTATCCCCCGCGCTGTCGAAGTACGTCCCGTTCGCCGCGCACTGTGCAATCAGCACATTCCCCGAGAGCCCCTGCGCGGGCAGCCCAAGCGCCGCCGGAGGCACACTCCCATCGCACGTCAACGACGTGAGCGGAACCTTGTCGATCGTATTCCCGCTCACGCCCCCGCTCAAATTCAGCGACCCCGACAGAAAATACAGCATCACCCCATCGCTCCGCTGCGTCCCGGCAGGCGACGCCACGCGCACCGTATTGCTCCCGCCCGAAACGAACGATCCGTTCAGGTAGTACACCCCCGGCGCCAGGATCGCCGTCGAGTAGTTGTTCATCATGCTCGGCAGATTCAGCCCCGACGCATAGTACCCCGGATAAAACTCCTTGCAGCTCTCATTCGGCTGCGCATTGCTCACATACACATTGTTGCTGTGGTCCGGACATCCATCGGTCCCATACTGCACCCACTGCGCCGCCGGCGCAGCAGCCGGCCGCGACGGCGCCGGCACCGCGCCAAACGGATCGGCCACCGGCAGCACATTGCTCCTCCACGAGCCCGTCGACCCGCCGTTATATCCGCTCGACGACCCGTTCGTGGGAATCGCCGCAGGCCCTCCCACCACCGCTGCATCCGAGCCCGTCTGGTTCGGTCCTCCCGCGCTCAGATCGATCATTCCCGACGCCGCCCAGGCGATCGCATCCGCGCTCGACGAGTTCACCTGCAGCCCCCGCGACGGCCCGCCCACAATATCCAGCGCACCGCCGCCCGAGTACGTAAACGCCCCCGCGGCAGTCGGGTTCAGCACCACCATCGGCGCAGGCGCCAGCACCGGCGTCAGCCCGCACGTCGATACCACATTCACCGTCAGAAACTGCGATCCCGTCAGCAGCGTGCTGAAGTACGTCCGCACCTTCTCGGCGATCGTCACCCGCAGAAACGAGTTGCTCCCCACACCCGCCGTCACCCCCGGCACCGTCGCCGGAAAACTCCACGACACCGCATTCGAAGCCGCACTCCCCTGCAACCCCGCACCCGCATATCCATTCAGGCCCGCATACGTGCACATCGTTGCCGCCGGGCTTCCCACGCAGTCTCCCGCCTGCCCGGCAGTAAACCCCGGCGCCGGCGGAGTCAGACCCGCATCCTCCGCAACAAGGTCCAGCGCTCCCGCCTGGCACGCCGCATCCGCCGCCGCCTCGGCCGCCTGACGATGAAACCACACATTCGTAAGATCCACCGCAAAGCCAAAGATCCCCAGCAGAAACAACCCCAGGATCAGCACCAGCGAGATCGCCGCCTGCCCCGACTCGCCCGCCTCAACTCCCGGATGGTGTTCGCTCCTCGCTGCGTTGCCGTTGCCTGTTCTCCGCCGTCGAGCGGTCGCTGGTTCTTCGGCATTCTGCCGTTGCTGGTTCTTCGCCGTCATCCTGAGCGCAGCGAAGGACCCCTGTATTTTGCGATTGCCCGTTCCTGAATCCTTCTCATCGGTGTCCATCCGTGTCAAACCTCTCGCCTTTCAACAACTCTGCGCCCGCCTCAATACAAAATCCTCCCCACTGAACTGGTCTGAAACACAGGTGTCATCCCCGGTAGACCAAACAGCGGCTTATAGCTGTACTGAATCGTCACCGACACCCGCGAGGGCGCGGCGCTCGAGCCATCGGGATACGCCACCGCCACCGTCATCCCCGTAATCAACGCGCGGAACGGCTGCGCATACGAGGTCGCATAGTTCACCACATTCGCGCCTGCCTGGTCTCCGCAACCCGCGCTCGGCCCGCTGCAGTTGCTGCTGTCCGCTCCGTGAAAGGGCGCGTACCGCACCGCCTGCCGCGCCGCATCGCTGTACACGCTGTAGGTGTATGCCATCATGCAGCACTCGATGATGCCCAGCACAAAGCTCATCATCAGCACGAACGAGAGCGCCGTCTCGATCAGCATCGACCCCGCATCGCCGCGAACTGTGCATCGGTCTCTCATCAGTCCATCGCCCGCATCACCACCCGCCGGTGAAACTCCATCGACGGCAGCAGCGACACCGTGAACAGACTCATCGGCACCGGCGGCTGAATCGTATACGTGACATCCACCTGCTGCAGCACAAACCGCGGAGCCTCCGGATCGACCGCCGCCGCATACGTCGCTCCCGCCGCCCCATAGCTCCCGCACTTCGCCGTGTTGCCCGACATCCCCAGCGCCTTCGTGCAGACCTCAACCCTCGTCAGCGCCGTCGCATGCAGCAGGCTCGCCATATCGCCCAGCGCCGTTGCAGTCACCGAGGTCAGCGTCCCCGCCGGCCCAGCCACCGGCAGGCTTCCCTGTCCCGGACTCTGGTATCCCTGCACCGAATACTCCGCCGCGTTCCTCGCCGCCGACGTAACATTCGCAGCCGCAACAAAGAAGTAGCCGAAGTCGATCGCATACCCCATCAGCAGCACCAGCAGAGGCATCATCACGGCCACCTCCAGCAGGCTCTGCCCCTTCACGTCGCAAGCCGCATCGCGCCAGAGACTCGAACCCTCCGCCCCGCCGATCACGCAGCAGCCGGCCACACTCTCCGCGTCACCCAGCCTCATGCGACGGTTCGCTCGACTAAACATAAAAGAGTCTTCGGCCGATATCGCAGGTAGCTTTACCCGCCGCAGCACTCGGCCAGTACTTAGGTCACGAAAGAGCCCGTCTCACCCATGGCACGCGCCGCCCAACTCGTCCGCCGCAGCCAGCTACTCGGCGTCCCCCCGCTGCTCACCGCCGCACTGGCCGCCATCGTCTTCTTCTTCGTCCCGCGCACCATGGCTGACCCGGACATCTGGTGGCACCTGCGCAACGCGCAAACTCTCATCGCAACCGGACGCTTCATCACCCGCGATCTCTACTCCTTCACTGCCCCCGGTGCCCCATGGATCAATCACGAGTGGCTCGCCGAGCTTCCGTTTTATCTTGGATGGCGTCTCGCCCAGGCAAACGGCGTCTTCGCAGTCACCGTCCTCATCATCGAGCTCGACATGCTCGGCGTCTTCCTCCTTGCCTGGCTGCACTCCCGCAACCTCAGGACCTCCGTCTTCGCCGCGATCGTCGCCATCATCCTGTCCACCATCTCCTTCGGCCCGCGCACCCTGCTCTTCGGCTGGCTCTGTCTGCTCATCGAACTGATCGTCCTCGATCACTCCACCCGCCGTCCCAGCCTGCTCTGGACCCTCCCCGTTCTCTTCGCTCTCTGGGTCAACACGCACGGCTCCTGGATGATCGGCCTCATCCTGCTGCTGGTCTACATCGCCACGTCCGCTGTCCGCTTCCGCTGCGGCGCGCTCGAAAGCCCCGGCCTGTCCGGCTCTCAACTCCGCCGCCTTACTCTCGTCACCCTGGCAAGCGGGTTCGCACTCTTCCTCAACCCCTACGGCTGGCGACTCGCCGCCTATCCCCTCAATCTCGCCTTCCAACAGAAGCTCAACATCCAGAACCTCGCAGAGTGGAGAGCACTCGACTTCCACTCACCGCGCGGCCTCACCACGCTCGCCTGCCTCGCGCTCCTCGCTCTGCTGCAGCTCTGCAGCCCCCGCCGCTGGAGCCCTTGCGAACTCGCCTTTCTCTTCATCGCAACCTACTCCGCCTTCCATTACTCCCGCTTCCTCTTCCTCTTCGCCATCCTCGCCGCGCCCACTCTCGCGCGCTCCCTGCAGGCAATGAGGCTACCCTCAGTCCTCCCAAAAAAGCTCCGGGTGCCCCATCCTTCGCGCGTACTGCGCGCAAAGGGTCGGAGACAACACTCACGCCCTCTGCTCAACGCCGCCATTCTCCTCGTACTTCTGGCCTCCATCGTCAGCCGCCTGCGCCACCACGACCTCACCGACCTCCGCCTCGACAGGCTCTTCCCCACCCAGGCGCTTCCTTATCTCGCCACCCATCCGCCCCAAGGCCCCGTCTTCAATGAGTTCCTCTGGGGCGGCTACCTCATCTGGAACCTCCCGCACACTCCCGTCTTCATCGACTCCCGCACCGACATCTTCGAGTACAACGGAACCTTCCGCGACTACCTCGACATCATCCGCATTCACAACTCCCTCGCCCTGCTCGATAGATACAACATCCGCTCCGTCCTCTACGAGCGCGACACTCCCCTCGTCTACCTCCTCCAGCACACCGGCGGATGGCGCACCACCTATCAGGACGCCCGCGTCATCCTGCTGGAGCGCACCGCCTCAGCACCTACAGGCAGCCCCCGATGAGCACCCTCACCCACACCTCCCCTGGAGCATCTTCAGGCAACGTCTCAACAAAACTCCGGGTGCCCCATCCTTGGTGCGTACTTTGCACAAAGGGTGGGAGCCCACCACTCTTTCCAGACCGTCTCCTCCCTGACCAAAGAGCTTCTCAACCCTCACCCAGACCCTCACCCAGACCCTCACTCATTCCGGCCGCCCAACGTCCCGCCGCCCGCAAACTCCTCCTCATCACCCTGAACCTCCTCGCCACCATTCAGATCGTCTGGTTCTACCTCAACCGCGTCCCGTCCTTCCTGCATCTCGACCGCTACGAAGCCGGTCGCGAGCGCATGCCCTTCCAGGCCCGCCTGCTCATGACCCTACCCCTGCGCTGGGCCCACGCCTCGCCCACTCTCATCCGATTCGCCTCCACCCTCAGCGCCACGAAGATCTGGTTTCCTCTCGGCATCCGGCCCGAAGCCTTCGTCGAAGCTCCCATCGACATCCTCGCCATCCTCGCCGCCGGCCTCGTCGCCCGCGACCTCTACCGCCGAAGCTCCCCCACCGGCCTGCTCACACCCTTCGTCTATCCCCTCACGCTGGTCATGGTCGCCGCCTCCTACTGCCTCCTGACCATCCACCTCTTCCGCTACGTCTACGACCTCCCCAGCCTGGGCCTCTTCGCCTGCGGCATGTGGCTCATCCAACGCCGCGCCCATCCGCTCCTCTTCGCCATCCTCTTCCTCATCGCCACGCTCAACCGCGAGACCTCCGTGCTCCTCCTCGTCCTCTTCGTCCTCACCTCCTGCATCGTCGACGGCCAGTGGCGCCCTCGCCGCGCCCTCTGCGCCCGAACCATCCTCACCACCGGCTCGCTCGCAGCCCTCTGGCTCGCCTGGCATCTCTGGGCGGCACACCACTTCGCGGCGCTGCCCTCCGAATCCAAACCCCGCCTCTGGGCCAACCTCGCCACCCTCCTCTGGCCCTTCGCCTGGCCGCAGCTCGCAGGCATCGCCGGCTACACCCTGCCGCTTTTCCTCCTCATGCGCCGCAACCTCCCCACTCTCGAACTGCGCCTTTGGACCGCCATCCTCCCCATCTGGTTCTTCGTCATGCTCTTCATGGGGCTGCTCATCGAGATCCGCCTCTTCGGCGAACTCATCCCCCTCTTCGCCTGCGCCTGCGTGCTCCTGGCCGAGCAGCATGTTCTTGACCGCGCAGCAACAATATCTTCCGTTTCTCAAAGCCGGTGAAGAGCTCTCGCGGAAGCTTTATCCGGCTGGCGCGGCAAAAAATACCGGTTTCTGGCATCCTGGACCTGTAAAAACTCGCTACATGGAAGAAAGTCTCACTTTCGACCCTCTCGCACGGTTTATGGCCTCTAGAGGTAGCCAAAATCGCGCAGTTCGTCCGCAATCATGTAAACAGTTTTCACTTAAAGAGCAAAGTTTTGCACTTCATTGCAGCTTGCCGTCATCCCCACCCTCTACCGTAGCCGCGCCGGAAGTGGCCCCACACCCGCACCTCCACGATGCTGTCCGTCTGTCTGTACTCTCTCCCCCTCCCATCCGGCAGATCTCCAGCCCGCCGTTCGACGGCCTCCAAAGGCTCTCGCAATGCGTCTCGTACGCATCCGGTGGGGCGCACCGAAAGAAGATGCCGCGCTAACCTGCTCATTCTTATGCTGCCGTCTGGAATTTCAGGCCGGTCTTCACTTACAGGCATATCGTAAGCGCAAAGTTGCATCTCACCTGGCGTACAAACTGATTTCTATCAGCTCATGCGCGACGCTCAGTCAACGGCGAGCCGGTTAGTGGATCATCCATCCGTAATGAACCAGGCAGCAAGGCGCAGACAACGAACGGCGCCCCTTCGCTGATATGGCATGAAACGTGCTTCAAGGAAGGCGAGCAGTCGCAACCTTTGGGAGGGCCTAGTGCCACGGTCGCAAAATTTCCGCTTTACCTTGCATCATTTTGCTCAATTTCTTGTTCTGTCCTGGTTCTCTTGCCTTCTCATGCTCGCCGGTTGCGGCACGGGGCCCGCGAATGTGCAGAGCACACCGACCATCGCCATCACGGCGACTCCCAGTGCTATATCGTCGGTTGGCGGCTCCGCTGTCCTTACTGTCACCGCGACCAACGCGACGCAGGTCACGGTCACCGGTTCCAACGGCGCCAGCTATACCCTGCAGCCGAACGGCGGCACCCAGACCGTCGTTCCCACCGCCACGACCACCTATACGGCCGTCGCGACCGGAACTGCCGGTGGCACCGTCTCAGCGACGACAACCGTGACGCTTCCCGCGCCGCCGGCCACTACTGTCACCATCGTCGCAGCGCCGACCTCGATCGTCTCCGGCAGCTCATCGGTCCTCACCGTCTCCGCCGCGAACGCGACCCAGGTCACCGTCACCGGCACCGACGGCTCCTCCTACACCCTGCAGCCTAACGGCGGAACCCAGACCGTCACCCCCACCGCGACGACAACCTACACCGCAGTCGCGACCGGCGCAGGCGGCGCAAATGTCTCGGCGACCACCACCGTCACGCTTGTCGCAAAGGCTGTGACCTCCATCGCCATCTCACCCGCCAGCGCCAGCATCACCGCGGGCGCAACCCAGCAGTTCACTGCCACTGCAACCTACAGCGACGGCACCACCGCAAACATCAGCTCAACCGCTACCTGGACCTCCGCCAACCCGGCTATTGCCACGGTGAACTCCACCGGCCTTGCCGCCGCTGTAGCAGTCGGCTCGACCAACATCACCGCCGCACTCGGCGGCGTCACCGGCATCGCCATCGCCACGGTCACACCCGCGTCAACGGTACCGCCGCCCACGCCGACCCTCGCCTCGATCGCCATCACTCCCGCCGGCGCCAGTATCACCGCCGGCGCAACCCAGCAGTTCACCGCCACCGCAACCTACAGCGACAACTCCACCGCAAATATCACCTCCACCGCCACCTGGACCTCCGCGAAACCATCCATCGCCACGGTCAACGCGGCCGGCCTCGCAACCGGCGTCAGTGCCGGCTCGACCACCGTGTCCGCCGCGCTGAGCGGCGTCACCGGAACCGGCACGCTCGCGGTCACTCCGAAGACGGTGAAGTCGATCGCGGTAACCCCGGCGAACGCCAGCATCGCGGTTGGAGCCATGCAGCAGTTCACCGCGACGGCAACCTACAGCGACAACTCCACGGCGGATGTCACGTCGACCTCCACCTGGACCGCGGCCAATACCAGCGTCGCCACCATCACCTCCGACGGTCTCGCCACCGGTGTCACCCCCGGCACCACCACCATCACCGCCGCGCTCAGCGGCGTCTCCGGCAACGCGCCGCTTACCGTCACCGTCGCCCCAGGCACAGGGGTCAATATTCCCACCTGGCACGCCGACAACAATCGCAGCGGTCTCAACGCCGCCGAACAATCCCTCACGCCCTCAAACGTCAATCCCGCCACCTTCGGCAAGCTCTTCTCCTACCTCGTGGACGGCTACGTCTACGGCGAGCCGCTGCTGATGTCGAACATCACCATCAACGGCGCCGCCCACAACGTCCTCTACGCCGCCACCGAGAACGACAGCGTCTACGCCTTCGACGCCGACAACTACGGCACCGGCGCACCGCTCTGGCATGTCTCCCTGCTCAAAGCAGGCGAGACCCCCGGCGGAGGCGCCATCAAGCCCGTGCTGGGCGTCACCTCCACCCCCGTCATCGATCCGTCGACCAACACGATCTACGTCCTCTCCGTGCAGAACACCTCCGGCGGCTCCACCTTCCGCCTCAGCGCACTCGACATCACCACCGGAGCGCAGAAGTTCGGCGGCCCCACCACCGTCACAGCCTCCGTTCCCGGCACCAACGCCAGCGGCAACGGCAGCACCGTCACCCTGACGACAAGCTGCGTGCAGCGCGCCGCCCTGTTGCTGGCAAACGGCAACATCTATATCGGTGTTGGCAGCTGCAAGACCGGATGGCTCCTCGCCTACAACGCAACGACCCTCGCCCAGGCCGCGGTCTTCAACCTCAGCCCCAACCTCAACGGCGAAGGCACATACGCCAGCGCCGGCGGCGTCTGGATGGGCAGTGGAGGCCCTGCGGCCGACAGCGCCGGCAACATCTATGTCACCACCGGAAATGGGCCATGGGACGGCATGACCGCCTGGGGCGACTCCATCCTCAAATTCAACGCCAACCTCAAGCTCCAGGACTACTTCACCCCCTACGACTACGCCTACATGAACTGCAACGACGCTGACCTCGCCGCCGGAGGCCTCCTCTTAATTCCAGGGACTACCCAGGCTCTCGCCGGCGGCAAGACCGGCAAACTCTACATGGTGAACACCGGCAACCTCGGCCACGAGCAGGCAAACGACGCCGGCGCCACCCAGACTCTGTTCTTTGAGTCCGATCTCGTCGGCCCCTACACCAACACCTGCACCGACACCGTAGGACCCAACGCCGGCAACACCGACACCGGCACCGTCAACTCCTACGAGATCTTCGGAACCCCCGCCTACTTCAACGGAGCCGTCTATCTCGGAGTCACTCCCACCGGAACCAACGTTCCCGCCGGAGTCCGCCAGTTCCTCTACTCGGGAACGCTGACCCGCAGCACCAACACCACCCCCAGCATCCAGGAAAACTCGTACGGCACCACGCCCTTCATCTCCGCCAACGGGAACGCCAACGGAATCCTCTGGATGATCGACCACGGTGCGCCCCTGCAGAACAATAAGGTGACTCCCACCAACGCCACCCTCCGCGCCTATGACATCAACAATCTCACCAACGAGATCTACAACAGTTCCACCAACTCCGGAGACACCCCCGGCCTCGGTATCAAATTCACCTCTCCCATCGTCGGCAACGGCAAAGTCTACATCTCCACCGGCCACGACCAGGTGAACGCAACCAACCCCCAGGGCGAACTGGATGTCTACGGTCTGAAGTAGCACCCTTCCACTACTCGCAGCACCCATCTGCATCCGTCTTCATCCGGGGGTTTGCAGATGGTCGAGGGCCCGCCGGAATACCAGCACTCTGGCCTCCCCAGGTCTCGATTGTGAGACCTGGGTTTCCATTCAGGCCAACGCCTCAGTTGCCTGGGCAGCATCCATCCACATCCCTCATAGCCCCAACACCCATGTCATCCGTTTGACCCGCAGCCCTGCGGTCTCGCCGCGCAGCGAAGTAGAACCTCGCCGTTCGCCCCTGTCCTGTATCTTCGCTCGAGCGAAAATGCCCCACGCATTTTCTTGCTCCCGGCTTCGTGCGAAATCATTCCGCTCCCGGTAAATTTCGCTCCCACCCGGAAATTTATGGAGCGCCGCAGGAAACGAATTCCTGCAAACTTCTGCATCACCCATTTTTATTTAAGAATTATTCGGTAATTGGCCAAAAGGGGCTTGCCATCGTTCTGCAGTTGACTATGATCCTTTTCAAGAAAAAATAGTTGTCTGGCGCGCGTTGCAATCCACCGCCTGCTCTTCTTCACAAGGGGCAGCGTACGTGCCGGCGAAGGACAGGGCCCTAAGGGAATACAAAGTCTCGGGTCGCGGAAACTTTGCTGAGATGGATTTGCAACCACGAGCCTACCCAGCAGTTTTGACACGTACCACGTATCGAGACGCACACAAGCCAAGGCGCAGGGCATCTGAGGCACTGCTTTTCTGGAAATCCGTCTGTCTGAGTCAACAGCGCATCAGCCACCAACCATTCGATAAGGCAGATCCATGAAACGTGTCCCCTCTGTACTCTTGATCCTCCCATGTCTAGCGGCGGTCCCCGCACTCGCAACCGTCGTCGTCAACAGTCCCCATAACGGAGAATCCGTAAATTCCAACGTGCAATATATTGCCTCGGCGAATACCACCTGCCAGGCAGGTGTCGCCGCCATGGGCATTTATGTCGATAACACGCTCATGTATCAGGTCGGCGGAACCAGCCTCAACACAAACCTCAATCTCAGCCCGGGCCAGCACCACACCGTTGTGCAGGAGTGGGATCACTGCGGCGGAGCCACTACCACGGCGATCGAACTCTCCGTCAACAACCAGGTAGGAGTCGTCGTCACCTCGCCCGCCAACGGCAGCACCGTCGGCGATCCCACCGCGTTCATTGCCACCGCCACCACCAGTTGCTCCAGGGGAGTCTCCTCCACCGGAATCTATGTCAATAATCAGCTCCTCTACGTCACCCCCGGTAACAAGTTGAACACTCAGCTCAATCTCGGCGGAGGAGCCCACACCGCCGTCGTCCAGGAGTGGGACGGCTGCGGCGGAGCAGAAAAAACCCCGGTCACCTTCAACGTAGGCGGAGGCGCACCACCACCCAACCCGCCTCCCGGCAACCCGCCCCCCGGCAACGGAGGCGGCGGCTCGGTCTACAATCTTCAGGCCGACAACAACTGGAAAATATGGGGCGAGCTCCCGCCAAAGGACAACGTCTGCTCCCCATGCCGCGGCCTCAACTGGTCGATGAACAAACACAACGGCTCCGTCTCACTCGACGGCAACTCCACCCAATACGGCCTCTCCGGAAGCACCCCCTACGCCGACGTCCTCTTCTACAACGACGTCATCGGCGACGGCAACACCGGCAATCTCAAAGACTCCGACCACAAACTCATTCCCACCCTGCATAACTTCACCCTCGACACCAACGTCTTCATCCCCAATCTCGGGGTCACCCAGTCTCTCGAGTTGGACATCAATATGTATATCTACGGCGTCGGCATGGAGTGGGGTACGCAGTGCGCCTACCTCGGCGATCACTCCTGGGACATCTGGGACAACGTCTCCGCGCACTGGTTCTCCACCGGCGTTCCCTGCCAGCTCAACAACAACACCTGGAATCACATCACCATCCAGGTCCAGCGCGAATCGAACAACAACCTGCTCTACAAGACCATCAGCGTCAACGGCGTCACCCACACCATCAACCAGACCGTCGCACCCTTCCATGTCCCCGGAAACTGGTGGGGCATGACCATCAACTATCAGATGGACGGCAACTACACGGAGTCTGAATACCAGACCTATCTCGACAAGACCACCTTCACCTACTGGTAATCCCCGCCGCCGCTCCCCACATCAGGGAGCGGCAGCGGCATCAGATCCGATCACAGCCACGCCGGACGGAATTCAACCGTCCGGCCGTCCTTTTGCGCTCAAAATCCAACCTGCGCAGATCTGCCTCAGGCCACAGCCAGCTCAAGCCGCGTCATCGGCGCGCTCGCTGCGTCCTGCTTCCACTCTCCCAGTGACCGGCTCAGCATCGCCGCCGCACAGCCCTCGCCGCACAGCACGACAACATCCCCGTGGCGGGCCAGATCGCTGTCCCAGGGCCGAAAAGTGATGCCGCGTGATGTCGTCTGAGCCAGAACCCAATGATTGCTCGTCTTCTTCTGTACTCCACATACACATGTAAACAAAGTAGTTGCAGCCATATTGCACCTCGTATCGATGTCCAGCCTCCGGGTAGTGCAGAGTTCTGGGCAAACGTTGATAGACACAACCAGTGAAAGCACTCGAAATGCCAAAGCTCTCATTCAGGCAAGCAGCTTTGTTTGCAACCCCGCCCTCCGGTTCGCGGTCCAAATCCACCTGCCAGCTTGGGAAACCCCACGGAATGTGAAAAGTTTTGCCTACTACTCTGGGCAACCGGGTTCCACTTTAATCCACCGTCCCAACCGGCCAGGAACTTCTTACCCTGCCAGGTCCATGCCACCCCGGATCCACCCTCGGCCGCTATCATTGCCAAAGCAGCCGCACGCCGCTCCCCAGGACGCCAGATGAAGATCCTCTTGACTGCCATCGCCCCCCGCCGCCTCCGGTCCAAGACCGAGGCCGCCGACCGCCTGTTTGACGAGTACTTCGAGCGAGCCACCCGCTACACCCCATGCGAGGCCCAGACCTTCGACACCGAAGCCGCCTTCCTCGATTGGCTCGACCGCCAGGACCGTCTCCCCGGACGAACTCCCGCCTTCGTCGCCCTGCTCGACAGCCGCGGACAGATGCCCACCTCCGAAGAGTTCGCAGGTCACATCGGCAGACTCCGCGACGACGGTATCCAGCGAGTAGTCTTCGGCATCGGACCGGCCGACGGCTGGTCCAGCCCCGCCCGGCAGCGCGGCAACCTGCTGCTCTCCCTCGGTCGCATCACCTTGCCCCACACCCTCGCCCGCGCCGTGCTCGCCGAGCAGGTCTATCGCGCCCTCACCATCCTCGCCCGCCATCCCTACCACTCCGGCCACTGAGAGCCTGTCAAAATCGTTGGCACACAGGGAAGAGAAAGTCGTCATTTCGACCGGAGCCGCGCAGTCTTATCGCGCGTCGGAGTGGAGAAACCCCCGCATTTCGCTTTTGCTCTTCTCCTTCTATCCACAGGCCTTCGGTTGCGAGTCGCTAAACAGACTCCGACACATGGGTTTAGGCCAAACCGCGACCCTGTTCACCAGCAACGAATCTGCCCTGGACATTCGTGCAATCAACCCCCGCAACCACCTGCGGTTGCGGGAACGCCTCCCGCATGGTGTTCTATAACCATGACGAATGCCTCAACCGAAACCCAGCCCGAAACATCCCGGCGCGGACTCATCCTGATCAATACCGGCCCCGGCAAAGGCAAGACCACGGCAGCCCTCGGAACCGCCTTTCGCGCCGCCGGCAGCGGCATGCGCGTCCTCTTCCTGCAGTTCCTCAAGGGCTCCTGGCACTCCGGAGAACTCGACTCCGCCAAGCTCCTCGGCGAAGACTTCGTCATCAAGCAGCTAGGCCGCGGCTTCGTGAAGGTCGGCGGCGCCGAAACCGACCCCGAAGACATCCGCATGGTCGAAGAAGCCTGGGAAGAGTCCGCCGCCGCCATCCTCTCCGGCGACTGGGACCTCGTCGTGCTCGACGAGATCAACTACGCCATCGGCTACAAGATGCTCGACCCTGAAAAAGTCGCCGCCGTCCTCCGCCAGAAGCCCGAGATGGTCCACGTCATCCTCACCGGACGCAACGCGCACAAAACATTGGTAGACCTCGCCGACACCGTCACCGAGATGCGCGAGGTAAAGCACGCCTACGAAAAGGGCATCCTCGCCCAGCGCGGGATCGAGTTCTAACAACCGGTCTAACAACTTAAATCCGGCAAATAAAAAATCGTCATGCCGACCGAAGCCACGCGGCCTCATCGCGTGGCGGAGTGGAGAAACCCCCGCACTTCGCTTTTACTGTTGTCCTTCCTCCTATGGCAGATCTTCGGTTTACGAGTTCTTAAACAAGTTCTAAGAACCTCTCTCTTGACCATTGTAACGTTACACGTTACCGTAAAGGAGATGATTCGGACCTTCCGGCACGACGGGATCGAGAAGTTCTTCAGGACGGGTTCGAAGGCCGGAATCCAGCCTGCGCACGCCAAAAAGCTGACGATCCTTCTCGCCACGCTGAATCGGGCGATCGAACCAGCGACGATGGATGTACCCGGCTGGGGCTTTCATCCATTGAAGGGCGATCTCGCCGGACACTGGTCCGTGAAGGTCAACGGCAATTGGAGGATCACCTTCCGCTTCGAAGGCGAGGACGCCATCCTCGTCGACTATCGGGACTACCACTAGGAGGAACCCATGGAGATGTATAACCCAGCCCACCCCGGCGCCGTCCTCAAGGATGTGCTCGAAGGCGTTCCTATGACCGTAGGCGAGTTCGCAGCCCACCTTGGCGTCTCCCGAAACACGCTCTCGCGCATTCTCAACGAGCGTGCTTCGGTGACGCCGGAGATGTCGATCAGGCTGGCCCAGGCCTTCGGCCAGACCCAAGCCGATATCTGGTTCAAAATTCAGAATCAGTATGATTTTTGGCACGCGAAACAAACCAGGCGCATTAGGGTTCGGCCGATCAAAGTCAGGAAGGCAGCCTAAGGAGAAGAAGCTTGCTGCGTGCCGGCAATATTCTTCATCCCAACCATCGGGAGGGCCAGCCGAAGGGGTTATACACGTCACGAAGTGACCGCGCGTATCGGGGTTCCCACAAACAGGTCTTCGTTTGTGGGGTGACCAAGCGTAGCGGGCCCGTTCGGCAGGACATAAGCCCGTAAAAGATACAATAGGGTCCGAGGCGTCGACAGCGATGAGTTGGTTCAAACGCGAAGAGAACGAGATCGTCAACGATTCCCAGAAGACCGTCCGCACCGAGGGCCTCTGGACGCGCTGTCCCGGCTGCGGAAAGACCCTCTTCAAGGCCGACCTCGAGGCCAACCAGCACGTCTGCCCGCAGTGCGGACATCACTTCCGCATCGACGCCCGCACCCGGATCGAAGCTCTTCTCGAGCCCGGCTATGAGCTCGTCGATCTCGAACTCCGCTCCACCGACCCCCTCGACTTCACCGACCTCAAACCCTACAAACGCCGCCTCGCCGAAGCCCAGAAGAAGACCGGCCTCAACGACGCCATCGTCAACGCGACCGGCAAGCTCGGCCCGCACAACGTCGTCCTCAGCGTCATGGAGTACGGCTTCATCGGCGGCAGCATGGGTGCCGTCGTCGGCGAAACCATCGCCCGCGCCGTCGACCGTTCCCTCGCCACCCGCACCCCGCTCATCATCGTCTCCGCCTCCGGCGGCGCGCGCATGATGGAAGGCATCGTCTCCCTCATGCAGCTCGCCAAGGTCTCCGCCGGTCTCGCCCGCATGGACGACGCAAAGATCCCCTACATCTCCGTCATGACCGACCCCACCACCGGCGGCGTCACCGCCAGCTTCGCCATGCTCGGCGACCTTAACATCGCCGAACCCGGAGCCCTCATCGGATTCGCCGGCCCCCGCGTCATCGAGCAGACCATCCGCCAGAAACTTCCCCCCGGCTTCCAGCGCTCCGAGTTCCTCCTCGAACACGGCTTCCTCGACGCCATCGTCTCGCGCAAAGACATCAAGTCCTATCTCACCCAGACCCTCACCTGGATGACAGCCAGGCCGCGAACCTGAGGAGCCTCTGCTTAAAAGGCACGCCGCAGTCGGTGTAATGCAGGTTCTTTGTTGTCATCCCCGAAGAAGATCTGCCGTTCGCGCTTGCCTTCGCCTTTCTTGTTGTCATCCCCGAAGGGGATCTGCCGTTCGCGGTTGCCTTCGCCTTTCTTGTTGTCATCCCGGAAGAAGATCTGCTATTCGCGGTTGCCTTCGCCTTTCTTGTTGTCATCCCCGAAGGGGATCTGCTGTTCGCGGTTGCCTCCGCCTTTCTTGTTGTCATCCCCGAAGGGGATCTGCTGTTGCAGTCTCTACACCATCGGGCAAATTGCCATAAACTGACCCGATATGCAAGCGGCCACCCCATCCCGCACGGCCCTCCGCGTCGCCCTCCGCCGCGCCGCGCATCAGCTCTACGACGCCCCTCCGTTAGTCCTCGACGATCCCATCGCGGTCAAGATCCTCGGCCACGATTACGCCGAGGACCTCCGCCGCACCCCGCAGCGCCCCGACCGCCCCTACTCGATTGGGCTCCGCGCCTTCCTCGTCGCGCGCAGCCGTTACGCCGAAGACCTGCTCGCCGCCGCCGTCGCCCACGGTGTCACCCAGTACGTTCTCCTCGGCGCAGGCCTCGACACCTTCGCCCACCGCAATCCACACCCCCACCTTCGCGTCTTCGAGGTCGACCATCCCGCAACCCAGGCATGGAAGCGCGAGCTGCTCCTCAAAAACAACCTCCCCGCACCGAAAAACCTCACCTACGCACCCATCGACTTCGAACACCACACCCTCGGCGAGCAGCTCCGCTCCGCCGGCTTCGACGCCACCGCACCGGCCTTCTTCGCATGGCTTGGAGTCGTACCCTACCTCACGCTGCCCGCCTTCCGCGCCACCGTCGCTTGGATCGCCTCACTCCCGCGCGGCACCGGCGTAGTTCTCGACTACGGCCAGCCCCGCCACGCCCTGCCCCCGCTCGAGCAGCTCTCGCACGACTCCCTCACCTCCCGCGTAGCCCAGGCAGGCGAGCCCTTCCATCTCTTCTTCACCCCACCCGAAATCGCCGCCGAACTCCACGCCTTCTCCACCATCGAAGACATGGGATCGCAGGAGATCAACGCCCGCTACTTCGCCCGCCGCACCGACGCCCTCAAACTCCTCGGCACCGCCGGGCGCCTCCTGAGCGCCCGCCTCTAGGACGCCCAAAAATCCGGGTGCCCCAGGTCTCGATTTTAAGACCTGGGTTTCAATCAACCTCAAAGCCTGCCGCCGGCAGCCACCACCACAAGTCGTCATTTTGACCGGAGCCGCGCAGCCTCACCGCGGTGGAGTGGAGAACCCCCGCATCTCGCTCTGGCTTTTAAATCGGCGTCATCAGTGAGCATCGGTGTTAAGCCGTCTTCCCGCCCGCCGCACGAATCACCGGCGCCACCTTCCCTCCAATCAACTCCGTAGCCCGCAGCAGCTTCGCATGAGGCAGCGCCGCCACGCTCATCTGGAAGCCGACGCGATCGATCCCGCCCAGCGCCTCGCTCATCGCCAGCACCTTCTCAGCCACCGTCTCCGGGCCGCCCACCATCAACGCTCCCGTCGGCCCCAGAAGTGCATCAAACTGCCCCCGCGTCACCGGAGGCCAGCCGCGCTCCCGGCCGATCTTCGTAAACGCCGCCGCATACCCGGGAAAGAAATCCTCCGCCGCCTGGTCGTCGCTGTCGGCAACATATCCCAGCGCATGAATCCCCACCTGCAGCGTCTCCGCCGCATGTCCCGCACGCCGCCCCGCCTCGCGATACAGATCGATCAGCGGTCGAAACCGGTGTGGCTCGCCTCCAATAATCGCCACCATCAGCGGCAGCCCCAGCGCACCGGCCCGCGCAAACGACTGCGGCGTCCCACCCACCCCAAGCCAGATCGGAATCTTCTTCTGTAACGGTCGCGGATACACACCCTGTCCGGTCAGCGCCGCGCGATGCTTGCCCGACCAGTTCACATGCGTGCTCTCCCGAATCTCCAGCAGCAGATCGAGCTTCTCCGCGAACAGCGAATCGTACTCCTCCAGCTTCAACCCAAACAGCGGAAACGATTCGATGAACGACCCGCGCCCCACCACCATCTCCGCGCGCCCGTTCGACAGCAGGTCCAGCGTAGCGAACTGCTGAAACACCCGCACCGGGTCCGCCGCGCTCAGCACCGTCACCGCGCTCGTCAGCCGGATGTTCCTGGTCCGCGCCGCGGCCGCCCCAAGAATCACCACTGGCGCCGAATCCAGATACTCCTCCCGGTGATGCTCCCCCAGCCCGAACTGATCGAGCCCCACCTGATCAGCCAGCACAATCTCCTCGATCAGATGCCCCATGCGCTCCTGCGCGCTCACCATCGCACCCGTCAACGGATCCGGAACCAGCGCCGCAAAGCTATCGATCCCAATCTGCAACCCGCACCTCCTCCACCGCCAATAACTTTGGATGGTGCAGCCGCCAAATCGGTTCACAGGGCACCAGCGACCAGGCCCTCTTCTATCCTTCCTTCTTATCCGTGGTAAGCCTTACGTCTTCTACTCCCTACTCCCTGCTCCCTGTCGCTCCCGGATACATCCCCGGCAGCGGCGCATTCCGCTGATGATCCAGCTCCGGATGCGGAAATGGCTTGCGCGGCATCATTGCATCGCGCTGGCTCGTGTTGTACAGAAAGATCGCCTCCACCACCGCCGCCTGCTCCAGGTCGAGCGCGTGCAGCCGGTCCACCGTATCCATATCCGAGTGGTGCGTCCGCGTCTCATAGTCCATCGGGTCCTGAATGTACTGGAATCCCGGCAGCCCCACCGCGTCGAACGAAAGATGATCCGTCCCGCCCGTATTCCGGTACGAGATCGTCGACACGCCCAGGTCCCCCAGCGGCGCGATCCACTGCTTGAAGATCGGCGCGATCGCCCAGTTCTCCTGCGTGTACACCCCGCGCACCTTCCCGGTCCCGTTATCCAGGTTGTAGTACGCGTCCAGCGTCTCCCACTCCTTGGTCGTCGTCAGCTTACCCTTCTCGCGCAGAAAGCTCGGCAGGTCCGCCGGCTGCGGGGTGGCGGGCTCGCCAAACGTTCCGAAGTGCTGCTTCACATAGCCCTGCGAGCCGAACAGCCCCTGCTCCTCGCCCGACCACAGAGCAATCCGGATCGTCCGCCGCGGTTTAACGCCGAGCGATTGAAGAATCCGCACCGCCTCCATCGCCACCACCGAGCCTGCGCCATTATCCGTCGCACCTGTGCCCGAGATCCAGCTATCCAGATGCCCGCCAACCATCACCACCTGGTCCTTCAGCACCGGATCGTTGCCCGGAATCTCCGCCACCGTATCGAACCCATGCTCATGGTCGCCGGTAAACTTCGTCTCGATGTTCACCTCCAGCGTCACCGGAACATGATGCTCCAGCAGCCGCGCCAGCCGGTTGTAGTGCTCGATCATCATCACCGCATTCGGAATCGTCACCGCGTTCGCCTTCACCTGCGCATTGCGCACGAGGTTCGCCCCGTTGTCGTCGAAGATGATGCCCGTCCCTCCGCCATCCTCCGAGTCCCGCGTCGGCGTGATGATCGCGGCCACATGCTCCTCCTCGAACATCTTCAGCGCCGCCATGCGAATCTTCGTCACCCGCGCCCGCTCCGCCAGCCGCTTCTGCAGATCCGCCATCCCGCCGCGCTCTGTCGTCGGGTAGGTCTCCAGCTCCTTCAGCTCCTCCGTCGTATACCGATGAAACAGCGGTTCAGTAATATCCGGCGTAGCCCGCATCGCCCCCAGCAGCACGATCTTCCCGCCAAGCTTGCCCTTGTACTGATCCAGATCCTTCTCGCTCTGAATATCCAGATACATCGCCTCGCCCGACACCGGCCCTTGAGGAGCACCCGGGGTTGCTCTTGTAGAAACCGACCACGGCGCCGCCTGCGCCCACAGCGGCTCCGGATCCGGCGTCACCATCCGCACCCACGTGTTGATCTGCTGCCAGCCCATACCGAACTCGCCCCAGTCCTCCAGGTGCGCGTTCTGCAGCCCGATCTTCGTCAACGTATCCCGCGTCCACGCATTCGCCTTCGCCATATTCGGCGACCCCGTCAGCCGCGGCCCGATCCCATCCGACAGGCCGCCCGCGAACTCCATCACATGCGAGTGCTTGAACCCCTCTTCGCGAATCCGCGCATACATCGTCAGGTCGATGTTCTCCACCGCAGGCTGCGCCCCATAGTACGAGGGAGTCTCAGCCGCAACCGCCTCCTTCGCCTTCTTGTCGGCGCAGAGCGCGGGAAGAGTCAACGTAACCATAGCTGCCGTACAGCAACTCCAACGCGCAACTCCACGAACGAACGACATAGCCGGCGGTTCCTCCAGATTGATTTCGAGAGCGAAGAATACCAGATATCCAACACCCCACACCGACAGACCTCCTCCGCCCTCACCAAAAACCCCTTCACCATCTCCCACGAAACCAACTCACAACCCACAAACAAAGACCTGAAGACGAATTCCCTCCCAGCCGCCACCCACCCACCCGGAAAATCGCCAGGCGATCGATTCAGCGCTCGCTGAGTGAGTCGGCCTGAATTCATCCATTGAGTACTCCAAGGTTACATATTCCTGATTATTAGTCGACATAGGAGGAGTCAGAGCTGGACGGGCTGGGCTGACGGTGAAGTGGCGATTTCACTTTTGAAAGAAGGAATTTCCGCTTGCAAGCATTAGGTATACGGTGTATACATCGAGCGTGTAGGCCGTAGACTTATGAATCGATTTGCTAAACCCGCTTCACCAAAGATAAGCACAGCCGCTTCTATTCTCGTGGCTGCGCGAGAACTTCTCGACAAAGAAGGCCTTGCGGCAGTTGCGATGCGCCCCGTCGCGGAACGGGTCGGCATTACCCCCATGGCTATCTATCGCCACTATGCGGACCGCGCCACCCTGCTGAATGCGGTTGCCGACGAGGGCTTCCGTGAGCTCGCGACCAGGGTGCGAACACTTCAGCTCAAGGGAGACGTGGCGCACCGACTGAGGCAGGTGGTGGACGTCTTTCTGGACGCCGCACTGCAGTTTCCAAATCTCTACGAGCTTATGTTTCTTGTGCCTCGCGAGGGAGCGCGGGTCTATCCCAGGGACTTCAAGGCGGGTCGCTCGCCGACGTTCAATCCGACCGTAAACATTCTCGAGGAGGCGATGAACTCCGGGGAATTGCGGCCTGACGACCCGGTAGAGATCGCCTTCGAACTCAGCGCGCTATCACATGGACTTATCGTGCTGTATCTGGGAGGTCGTGTGGCACAAAGCGAAAAGCAATTTCGAATGCTTCACCAGCGTTCCTTCAGGAGATATCTCAATGGCCTTCGTTCCTAAACGTCTTATGCTCGCCGCGATGCTTGCCGTCCTCACTACGGCAGTGCTACTGCTCGCAGGAAATGGTATGAACCCGGTGTGGCCCTTGATGTGGATAGCATTTATCCCTGTTCTCCTGCTGGCTGCGGAGACGACCTCGTGGCGCGTCGCGGCCGGAGCCGCGGCACTCTCCATACTTCTCGGTAGTCTCACCATGCTGTACTACCTGCATTTCGCCCTGCATCTCCCTGTGATCGCATGGCTGATTCCGTTTTCGATCGCCTCGCTGCTCTTTGCCGTGGGTGTGCTTTTGTTCCGTGGCCTTCTCCATCGTGGAGCGGTCTTCAGTGCTGTGATTGCACTGCCCGCGTTCTGGACAGTCTGTGAGTATCTGGCTGGCTTTGCGCCGACGAACGGCACAGCCGGCAGCCTCGCGTATACGCAAGAGCGCTTTCTGCCCATCCTGCAAATCGCTTCTCTCACTGGCCCATCGGGCATCACCTTCCTACTATTGTTGTTTCCATCGGCAGTTGTCAGCGGACTGTATCTTCGGCGCAGGAAACGCTCGCAGGCAGCGACCGTTGTGGGATTGGCATTAGCTGTTCTCGCAGGAGCCGTCCTGTTCGGCGCCATCCGGCTGGCAGCACCCAACCCACAGCAGAACATCAGGGTGGGGCTGCTGGATACGGACACGGTGGTGTTCGCAAAAGAAGCTCCGCAGGTGCAGGAGCTGATCAAACGTTATGCAGAGCAGGCAGAGGACCTCGCCCGCCAAGGCGCGAAGATCGTTCTGATGCCTGAGAAGACAGGCCTGTTGCTCGACCGCGACACGAAGATCGTGGACCCAGTTTTGCAGGCTGTGGCCGACCGCACAGGCGCGACGCTCGTCATTGGCGTGTTGCACGTGGCCGGGCGAGATTCTTTCAATGAGGCGCGCATCTATACGCCGGATCAACCTATCGCCACGTACGACAAGCAGCATATGCTGCCGCCGTTTGAATCGAACCTGACACCAGGGACCTCGCTTGCGCTGCTGCCGAAGCAAGCAGTCCCGATCGGCGTTGCGATCTGTAAAGATATGGACTTCATTCACCCGGCGCTTGATTATGGACGCGCCGGCATTGACTTGCTGCTCGACCCGGCCTGGGACTTCAACATAGACCGTAGCTGGCACGGGCACATCGCCATCATGCGCGGCGTCGAGGGCGGATACGCGATCGCGCATGCAGCGAAGGATGGATTCCTCACGGTGACGGACGATCGGGGGCGCATTCTTGGTGAGGCAAGGACCAACAGCGGAGCGTTCGCATCGCTGCTGGTGGACGTGCCGCTGCGTCACGACCAGACAGTCTTTAACCGATATGGCACGTGGTTCCCCTGGATGGCAGGGCTACTTCTGCTTGCTGCTGCCGAACAGTTGCTTACTACATCTCGTGTGGCATCAGAAGGACGCATTTGATCTCTATCCCTCTCATTGAGAGGAGGATCGCAATCCCCTTGTGGCCGACACAGCAATTCAGGTTTTAAGAATGCGCTTCCCATCACTCCTCATGCCGCACTCATCTCTAATCTCAACGAGTGCATTATCGCCGAGTCACTCACTGAGCGTCGACTAATCTCCAGGCTCCGGGTCACTCCCGAACGACGGTCAATCCTGAAGCGCTCCGTTGCGCAAGCAGACCCCCGCCTGACATCGCCCTAACCCTTCCGAAGAACCCGCCGCACCCAAAGCATCCCCAGATACCCCAGCGCAACCGCCAGCACCAGAACCCCCACCGGCAGTCCCACCCGCGAGTACGTATACGCAAAGTCGATCGGACGATGCGAAGCCGTGTTCCACACCAGCAACCCGACGATCCCGCAGAACGTAGCCGCGAAGAACGCCGCGAATCCCACCGCGAAGCTCATCAGCAAGCTGGTAAACAAGCTCAGATCGCCCAGCGGCACCCCGAACAGATACCCGCCGCCCAGCGTGCGCGGTGAAGAGGACAGTCCATTCTGCGATGCATGCGCCATACCAGTAGAATACTGCTTTATGGCAGAAGGCGTACAAAGCGAGTTGATTCAGGCGGGGCAGGTCATCCGCGAGGCGGCGGTGCGCGAGGGGCCGAACGGCGTCAAGTACGCAACCTTCGGCGAGAACAGCCTCAGCGATCAGGATCTCGAGCGAATGGTGCAAGCGGTCCCCATCGCCATCGCCGGCGGCCTCACGCGCAAGACCTACTACTTCGTCCCGCTCGCCCTCAGCGACAGCCGCAGCGCCGAATCAACCCTCGTCGCGCCCGCATACACTCCCGAACTCGGCGATCAGGCCATCTGCCATCGCAACGTAACCCTCCAGGGCACCGAAGCCGTCTTCATCTCCACCCGCCTCCTCGGCGACCGCTTCGCTCTCGCATTCGAGTTCTTCATCAACGTCGGACACGCCTTCGTCGATGCCATCGGCGTTCCCGAAGACTTCGACAAGCTCGCCTGGGCCCAGGCCATCGCCGACGTTCGCGGCGAAACCAGCCAGGACGCCTGGGAGAGCCGCGCACTCGCACTCGCCAACCGGAAAGAGAGCGGCGCAGCCAATGGCAGGTCCACGACCGACGAGAAGGCGAAGTCCAGCTTCCTCGAAGCCGCCTTCTCCGACGCCCTCGCCATCTATCAGCTCTCCCTCGCCGTCGACTTCGACTACTCCGAACTGCGCGAGCGCGAATATCCGCTCCTGGCCCCGCACTCGCTGGCAGAACGCCTTCGCCTCGTCGCCAGGCTCTTTCCGCCGAACCCGGCCTACGAGTTCGCCATCCGCTATCGCCGCCGCGCCTGACCTGCTGCAACCGCAGACTGCATTCGGCATCCAATCGGCTGAGGAGTAGCAATTCAATGCCTGCGATACGAGCCTGCGCACACTGTGGACAGAAGAACCGGATCAGTGCGAATCACCTTGCCGATACAGGGAAGTGTGGAGCGTGCAAGAGCGACCTGCCTCCGCTCCATGAGCCATTGCAGGTTGGCGCGGAGCTCTTCGACGACGTGGTGAAGAACTCGCGGGTGCCGGTACTCGTGGACTTCTGGGCAGAGTGGTGCGGACCCTGCCGCGCGGCCGCGCCCGAGGTCGCCAAAACAGCCGCCGCCATGGCAGGACACGCCATCGTCCTCAAGGTAGACACCGATCGCAATCAGGACCTCGCCTCTCGATACAACATCCGCGGCATCCCCAACTTCGCCGTCTTCTCCGGCGGCAAACTGGTCCAGCAGCAGGCAGGTGTAGTCGGTCACGAGGTCATGGAAGGCTGGCTGCGCTCCGCCGCCGCGCCCTCCGCCTGAACGTCTTTGGCCGCTGGGCTGCCGCGCTCAAACTCCCGAGTGCACCGTGTGGTGAAGTCCCAGCGAGCCCAGCAGGCCAAACGTCTGCAGCAGCCAGATCACGACCGCAATGATCACGACAACGCGGATGATCTGCTTGATGGTTCCGTCCATCGGAATCATGCCGATCAAGTACAGCACCAGACCGACGACGATCAAGGTAACAATGACGCTGATGAGCGTGGGTGTAAGCATAGAAACGCTTCCTCTTTCTGATATCCCTACGTAGGATGCAAAAACGGCAGAGTGCTCCAAATAAAGCCTGTACTGCCGCCCAGGATTCAAAATCCTCACTTGGAACCTCTTTGAAAACTCCGGCAAAGGGAAGAGAAGTCGTCATTTCGACCGAAGTCGCGCGGCACTATCGCGCGACGGAGCGGAGAAACCCCCGCATTTCGCCTTTTCCGGCATGACGTTCCCTTCGCGCTCTCCACCGCGCCCGTGAGTTGTTGGACTATCCCAAAGACCATCAGGGAAACGCTGAACAGTATTCACTTGACTACCCCGGTGTCCAGGAGCATCCTATTCCCTCGCTTTCCTTGCGGCGCCTCCCCGCCCCTGAGAAATCGTTCTTAAGACTCCGGGCCAATCCCTAGCAGTCGTGCGACAGGCGGACGACCAGCTAGATCTCGTTGCTGGAGATTCAAATGATCAACCCTCCTTTTCCCGGCGTCAGCCGAACTGTCGTTCCCGCGACACAGCCCTCCACGCAGTCCGGCGCGCAGCGCTTACCTGTGACCTACAAGCCTTTGCCCTATCCCGGACCGTATCCCGGACCCGGCCCGCAGCAATGGGCGCCCGCCTGGTTCTACAGCGCGCTTCAATGGCTCGGCAAGCCCTACTACGACGCCGGCAACATCCAGCAGACCTTCAACCAGTACCTCGCCGGATCGGATGTCGACCCCTACGCTCGTCTCGGCGCAACGCGTCTCTTCGTCATCACGCAGGAGCCTGCCGGCTTCAGCCTCACCCTCGCCGAGGACGCACAATCGGACGCTCCCACGTCCGGCGGCACGTCCTACCCGGTCTCCGACCAGGGCATCCGCCAGATGTATCTCGCGCTCTCCGCCAGCGCAATCTTTCCTTCGGTCAAATACTGTTACATACCCGGCCGCATCGGCTCCGATCTGGACCCCACGCCCGCGACGTTCGCTGCGGCCTCGGCTCTTGATGGGCTCGCTACCGGATACGATCCCGCCACCGGTCTCCGCGCGGTCGTGCTCGGATCGGCCGTCTCCCAGGTCGTCCCGCTCAACGACTTCCTCACCACCCACAACGAGCAGATCTACAACGACAGTCCCGCGATCGTGCCTGTAGTCGACGCGCTCGTCTACGACGTCACGCAATACAACCAGCCCGGCGCAACGACCTTCCTTCTTCCCGTCTTCTACTCGCGTGACCAGGTCTCCCCGCAGAACTTCTACGTCAACAAACTTGCGACCTCTACACAGGTCTCCGGTGTCAGCGCAGCGTGCGGCCAGACCGTGATCTTCCCCGGCGGCCCCGGGTACAACGATGCCGCGGCCACCGCGCTCACGCCCGGGGGCAGCGCCCACACCGTCATCGGGGGAGTCACCTTCACCACCTACGCCTTCGCCACCGCGTCCGTCGTCTCCATCATGCCCGCTCTGGGTTCGAAGGCCCAGCTCGGCGTCATCTCCCTCACCTGCTCCGCGCCGTCGCCGATGCGTGCCTTTGCCGAACAGCGCATCGTCGGCTTCTACCGCGACAACAAGTGGAAGACCTGCCTCGGCACGCCCATCTACGACTACGGCGGGCAGAATGCCAGCTTTACCGCCGCCGCCCAGCCTCTTCAGGATCCCACTCTCCTCTACGATCCGGCCAATCCGTCGCTCAACGGCGGCTCCCTGCAGACCGTCGTTCACAAGCTCCTGCAGGCCACGTATATGTACTCGCCCGACGACCTCGCACGAACTCTCAAACGGGCCATCGCGGCAGGAGACACCGGCTTCACCGTCACCACGGGCGCGCTCGAGTTCAACCCAAGCCCCGCCTCGGCCGCGGCGATCGCCGATCATCTCGCCGTCCCCGTCGCCGCAACCATCACCACCACGCCACCCGTCATCCAGATCCCTCAGCCCGTCGGAGGAATTCTGACCGGTAAATTCAGCCCCAGCCTGCTGCAGATCATTGGAGGAGGAGCCAACAATCCGCAACCGGTCCAGCTCAGTCCCTCCACATTCCATACCGGCTTGACCGCGTTCGTCCCGCAGGAGGCGCTCAGCGGAACCGGAATCCTCAGCATTGAGATCGGCACGGCCTTCGCGCAGCAGCCGCTGGGTGACGGAGCCGCCTTCCAGGCAGCGGCCGCCACAACCGTGAACCTGTTAGACCGCCACAGCGACACCCCCGCGCTCGCTCCCTGCAACCTCGCGCTCGCCACTGCCGGAGTGAAGTTCACCGCCGGCGTCTCCTACGTGCTCTCGCTCACCGGCTCGACCCTCACCGTGCGCGGCTCCGACAACTCCACCGCGTCCAGTCAGCCCGTCCTCTCCGCCGTCGATCCAAACCACACCTTCGTCGGCGCGATGGTCTATACCGCCGCCACTACCAGTGTCCTGCTGTACCCCAGGCTGCGGCTCGCCTTCGCGGCTCCCGCGCCCGGCGCCCACGGAATCGTGCAAGGCTCGCAATACAGCGTTCGGCTCACGCTCGGCGCCGCCAACAGCAGCTACGACCTCACCGACTCCACCCAGACCGCCATCGACTCGAACATCAGCATCCCCACGCCCGCCCCCGCCGACAGCTCCAGGCCGCAGCCCGGCGATCTGTACTTCGGCAGCTTCCTCGGCGGCTCCAGCGAGATCACCGTCTGGTCCGTGCCTGTCTTCCTCACGGTCTCGCCGTCTCTGCTGCCCGGCGTCAACTTCGACGGCGCCATGACGCTGGACACAATGGCCAGCGGTCTGCCCACCTATCAGCTCCAGATCACCGACAGCTCCCTCTTCGTCTTCTCCAACATCAACCTGGACAGCCAGACCATCAGCGCGGCAAACTTCAGCAACGTCTACCTCGCCGGCATCGCCATCAACGCCTCGCCCGACGACGCGACCGCGAAGGCCTTCGCCCCATGCAAGCTCCTGCTCGGCCTCGTCCGCCAGGCGCAGATGGGCGGAAACCTCGTCTACGTCTTCGTTCCGGAGGCGGACAGCGTCGTCATCGGAACCACACGCTACATGCTCAGCGTCATCAACCTCGGCGATCTCAACGTCGACCCCAACTCCCGCCCCTACCCGCCGGACCAGTGGGCCGACTCTCAGTTCTGGCAGTTTGCCAATCGCCACAACCCCTACCTCGATGTCCGCTACACCGGCGCGACCCAGAAGCAGCGCATCCAGCGTTCCCAGACCGACGCCGCGCGCATCGGTCTCGACACCGAACGTGCGCGGGAGCCCATCCAGTTGTACCTCGACACCAACCAGGAGCTCATGACGGTATCGCCGATCTTCGAGTTTCCCTTCGCCGCCACCACACAGGCGGTCGACCAGAGCCAGTTGAAGACCATCAACCAGACCATCCTGACTCTCCTCAGCTCCGCCTTCACCCGGAAAGTGCAGCCCACCGTGCCCGGTCCGCTCGACGCCGAGCAGGTCAGCATCCCCGGCCCGCTCCAGCAGAGCAACCCCTACGCCGCCGGCGTCACAACCAGCGCCGCCAGCACAACCTCCAGTCAGGCTGCACCCCCCGCTCCGGCCTTCGGAACCTCCCCCGCCGGCATCGCTGTCAACAACCTCAGCCCCGGTGTCATCGCCAACACCTCCATTCAGGGCATCGCGGCACAGCAGAGCTTCGAACTCCATCAAGCGCAACAAGCCACAGCCAACTTCGCCTACGCCAAAAGTCTCGCCCCCGTCGTGCAGGTCACGCAGGCCGGCAGCACCAGCGCGGCCGCCAACGCAAACACCCGCGCGACCTCCGCCTCCCGGACTAACTACGGCTCCATCTACGGATACTCGGTCTACAACCCGGGCGCCGGCGAAGCCTACCTCGTCGAGGTCATTGAAGCCGATCTCGATATCCCCAACCACCTCCCCGATGCCACTCAGAACGCCGACTACGACCCCTTCTACGTTCGCGTCGTCTTCCTCAGCACCCTCACCTGCTACAACATGTCGATCGTCGTTCCCGCCATGGCCCACGATCAGTACGGCCACCTCGCGAAGCAGGAGACCACCTATCGCAATCTGCTCAGCAACACCAGCGATCCAGCCATCGGCTACATGGACTCGTTCTACGACAGCGCCAATAACTTCGACGACATCAACCTCAGGATGGCCGATGCGTACGTCGAACGCGTGCAGTTCCAATCCGAAAGCTATCTCTTCACCAACCTTCCCTATCGAGCCGTCCAGACCGCCAGATTCGATCCTTCCAGCCTCTTCGCGGCGTTCGCCAAACGGAACGTCGCGGCCGCCAGGAAGGCCACCTTCCTCAATCCCTCCTCCATCGTCTACGAGAGATCCCAGCCTTTACCCACATACTTCATCTGCCGCCGCCTGAACTGGAGCGCCGACTGCCTCCTCATGCAGTCGACCCATCCCGAGGGCTCGGCCATCTATCTCGCCTTCGGTGCCGGCGACATCGTGCCCTTCCGCCTCGACCACGCCTTCTCCCCCGACAACACCCTGCCCGCTCACATGCACAAGCTCACCTACAGCTTCGCCGACCAGAAGTACGACGAGGCGAAGGCGATCTCCGTCAGCAACACTCCCTACTTCGTCGCCGTCACCACCGGCGACGACGTCACGAGCTTCACCAGTTTTTCCATCAACGCCACCGCAGGCACCGCAGACCTGCAGATGGGCATACCCCAGAAGCTCATCTTTCCCACCGAGTGCTACATCGTAGGGCAGGCCAGCACGACCCTCACCTCCGTCGCGACTCTCGATCCCTTCGACACCACCACCGGCGACTTCATGAACCCGAGCGCCGACCCGGCAACTCCCGCCGCCCAGCCGTTCCAGGTCATTCCCTACAACAACCTCGTCTACCTCGTCCGCGCCGTCTCGAACGTCCCCGCACTCGCCGCGCTCGGCGGTCTCAACGTCACCTCCGGTCTGCTGGTCGATACCTTCGTCCCCACCACCACCGGCTACCTCACCCTCGCGCAGGCCGCCCGCTACAAGCGCAGCGGGCTTTCCTACTTCGGCAACTCCTACACCCCCACCACCATGGTCGACAGCCTCGACACCCTCGACTTCACCAGCATCACCGGCGACACCTTCCACGTCCCCACCATCTTCATCCCCATCCCCGAGATCGACGCATCCCAAAGCTTCATCGCCGACCTCTCCAACTTCCTCGGCCAGCAGGTCTGGACCTTCATCTACTCCGAGCTCTTCGCCCAGCCCGGCGACCCCGTCAACGGACAGATCTCCACCGGCGGCCTCAACATCGACAGCGAAGGCAAGCCCATCCTCAGCTTGCAGAAGCTCCACTTCGTCTACGATCCGCTCGTCGTCATGTTCTCCCCCAACGACCTCACTCACAAATATCCCCTGCAACCCAGACAGCAGATTCTAGCCCTGACCAACGGCCAGATCGAAGAGGGCATCTGCTGGCACTCCGCCAACGTGCAGTTGGATCGCCGTCCCCCCACCAACGTCTGCGCGCAGCAGATCCTGCCGCAGGGCTTCGGTATGGACCGCCCCAACATCGTCTACTCCTCGCACAACCGCCCCGTCAGCACCTGGAACCAGACCGGCTATCTCGGCATGTCCGTCAACAGCATCCGCTCCCTCGATGCCGTCGTCTACAACATCGAAGAGAAGAACCTCTCGGGCTCCATCGATCAGACCGGCTCCGGCTTCATCTCCGAGGTCTCGACCGTCTCGAACATGCTCATCGGCGTGCTCTTCGACTACGACAACAACGACCTCGGCGATCTCTCGCCCTACGATTCAATCCAGTCCAGCAAAGGCGTCGTCTTCCTCAACGGCTATCTCGGCGCCACCGGATACGTCTTCTCCAGCCCCGACCACTTCGACGTCAACGACGTGCTTCCCTCCCAGCTTCCTTTGCTGGAACAGATCGCCGGCATCTTCGGCCACGACGTCGCCTTCTACGACACCGACGTCAGTCTCCCGCGCCAGTTCTGGAGCTTCGCGTACGACACGCTGACGGCGTCGGGCCTGTCCAACTTCATCTCCAACGTGCCGCCCTCCGCCGCCGATCCCAACTTCACCAATCGCACCCGCTCGCTTCTGCTCAGCATCCAGAATCCCGTTCGTCCACAGCAGATCGGCCTCATGGACACCTACAGCTCCGTCGTCTCCGCCAACCTGCACCTGCAGAACGGCGTCACCGGATCCATCTTCCTCAACAAGAAGGCCGATCGCGATGTAGCCTCCATCGGCACCAACCCCGCACCACCCGCAAGCTTTCCGCTCTTCGGCCTGCCCCTCAAATACGACTTCTATCTCCTCTCCCGCGACCACTACTCGACTCTCTTCGACGGCCAGTTCTACCTCATCGACCAGGGCTACGCCATGTGCCTCGTCGACGACGGCTCCGGCACCGGCAACAAAATCGCCAGCTTCTACCTCGACTCCGAAGGCGACTACAACGAGCTCTACACCTACGTCCTCACCAATGCCGGCGGCAACATCATCGAATCCTCGTCCTTCACCTTGAAGGTCACCCTCGGCGCGCCTGCCAATCTCAGCGCGACGCCCATCCTCCCCGAGACGCCCAACAACGTCAATCCGCAGGACCTCGTCACCCAGATCAACAAGGTCTCCAACGTCATCTACGCCGCCTTCGGGCCATCCACTCCCGGCCTCGCGCCTGCCTTCCTGCCCATCCAGGCCGTCGGAGGCCCCGGCGTCGAAGTTCCGGCGTCTCCTCTGCTCGGCCCTCCCGGCTTCAACGGCTACAACCTCAACGTCGGCAGCGCCAGCCACCAGCCCGTCCAGATCTCGCAGATCTACTCCGGCGCAGTCACCTGCGCCATCGCCGGCTCCACCACGTCCGTTCCCGTCAATCCCAAGACCGGCAAACCCGTCCCCTTCTACGGCTCCATCTCGCACGGCCTCGACAAGCAGAACCCTTTCCCCACACTGCAATCCGCCGACGGACAATCGTTTATTCCCCGTGCAGTCTCCCCGCCCGTTGTATACAGCCCTCTCTACGGCGGCGACGGATTGGGCGCTCTCATCGGAACCAACTTCAGCGCCGCCTTCCAGGGCTCCGGCGCGATTCCCCCCGCCATCGCCTCCGACCCCACGCCTGGCACCGTCATGAAAGCCGACGACACCGTCTTCTACACCTGGAACGCCGTCACCAACACCATCATGGATTCGAACGGACACGCTGCCTCTGTCACCGGCGGTCAGTACTTCATCGACAAGACCGACCCGCTCAACCCCATCTACGCCGTCGTCACACTTCCGAAATTCACCTTCAATGGAAACACCTACACCGTCAATCTCAGCACCGTTCTGCCCGGCGGCGCGCAACGCTACACCCTCGTCGCGGGCGACACCAGCTTCCTCTTCGATTCGGACTACATCCACGTCACCGTCGACAACACCGTCTTCACCTTCAACAAGGTCGACCCCGCCACGGGCGCCTACACCGTCACCTACGCCGCTGCCGATGCTCCCGCCGATGCCGCTGCGGGCGAAGCGCCATCTCCCATCCCCTTGACGCCCTTCTCCGTCGCCGCCGGTGGAACCCCCGTCGCCACCCTCGACGTCTTCAACCAGCCCGGCTCGCTCAGCGACTTCGTCCTCGGCGTCATCGGCCGCCAGTACAACTACGATCCCATTCATGCAACCATCACCGTTACACAAGGCGCCACCGTCACGAACGCGTCCCTCCAGACCGGGATGACCTTCGTCTCCAACAGCAACTACGGCTACGTCATCGGCTTCGACGGCAAATCCTATACCGCCAACGGCAGCCCGATGTTTCCCTACAACGCCGTACCCTACGGCGCCCCGGCGTCCTGGTCGCTCCTCACCCGGCCCCAGATGTTCACCATAGGCGGCAACTTCTACACCTTCGATCAGGACAACACCGGCAACTATCTCAGCGTCACCGGCAACAGCCAGACCTACCCCGTCAACCCCTACCAGTTCTCCATCAACGGATCCGTCTACATCCTCAACACCAGCGTGCAGCCCAACACCGTCGTAGGCGGCGGCAACATCTACACCATGACCGCCGCCAATAGCCAGTTCCTCATCAGCGGCGTGCAATACACCATCGCCCTCAAGCAGAACTCGCTCAACGGAGCCACCATCTCCGGCCAGTTCAACATCACCCAGGGCAACGTCGTCGTGGTCGAGAACTACGCCTACCAGCTCGACACTCTCAACGGCCAGATCGTCGGCAACGGCACCGTCTACCCGCTCACCACCTCGGGCTTCACCTACACCATCACCACCGCCGACCGCTCCTTCACCGTCACCACCGAACCCAACGCCACCACCGTCACCATGGGCGGCGTCGTCTACGAGATCGGCAACACCATCGTCACCGGCGACGGCATCACCTATCCCATCCTCGTCTACCGCACCTTCACCGACGGAACCGAAAAATTCAACATCGGCCTCGACGGCGTCGTCTACGTGCCGCCTCCCTTCACGCTCTCGGGCACCACTCCCTGGACGCGATCCACCTTCACCGACCCCACTCCCCCTGCCGCCACCTACACCGTCAACGACCTCGCCGCCTTCGACGGCCAAACCTACTTCCTCCTCACCGGCTCGCCCGCCGCGTTCAAGACACCCGCCCTCACCTACACCCTCCGCACCGACGGCGTCGCCATCACCGCCGGCGCGAAGAAGACCTACATCGTCCCCTTCACCGGCCCCTTGAGCCCCAACGAATTCCCCCTCGGCACCCAGAAGATCTTCTTCGGACGCCCCGCCGACCTCGCCGCATTCGACGGCACCACCTACTTCCCCATCGCCAGCAACGAGTTCACCGCCAACGGCAAAACCTACACCCTCAGCGGCAACACCGCCGTCAACGAGGGCAACAGCTACGAGATCTTCAGCGACCTCGGCCAGGGCGACTACTTCCAGCTTCCCGGCGGCACCACCTACTACGTCAACATGACCGTCGCCGACTTCGGCACCGCCGGCGGCGACATCTTCAGCGTCTTTCCCATCACCGGCGGCCAGTTCACCATCCCGATCAAATACACCATCGCCCTCGCCGGAGTCACCGCCACCGTCTCCTCCGCATTCGCCGCGCCCGTCGACGTCCCCACGCTGATCGTCTCATCGGGGGCGCTTACCGGCGGAACCTTCACCGATCCTCTCACCGGAATCACCTACACCTGCTCCAACGAACGGGGCGTGCTCACCTTCACCGATTCGAACAACGCCGTCTTCCCCTATCCCGCGCCCGGCACCACAGACTCGCTCATCGTCAACGTCGTCGTCGCCACCGGAGTCACCCTCGCCGTAGACAGCGCTGTGCACCCCGTGGTCTATCCGGTCTTCAACAACCAGTTCCTCGCCGGCGCCACCACCTACGCCGTCAACGTTCCCGTCGCCTACCAGAACGCGGCTGGGCCATATTGGCCCATCGTGGACGGCCGATTCATCATCCCCCGGGCCGATCCGCTCTCCAGCATCGCGTACACCCTCCGCGGCGCCAGCGTCACCAAAGGCTACGTCATCTCCAGCGACGACGAGTTCTCCATCGACGGCAACGTCGTCTACACCGTCAACGAAGTCAACGTCGTCAAAGCCACCAACCAGGCAACGCTCAGCGGAGCCGAGCCCACGCAGACCCTCGTCGCCGGAGCCTCGACCTACGCCCTCAACACCACATCCTCCACCGCCTCCACCAGGCCCGCAGGCCTCAACTACAACACCGCCTCCAAGCAGTTCACCGTCTCCTACAACGGGCTCGACGTGATCTACACCGTCGGCTCCAACTCCGTCGCCGACAACCGCAATCCCGCAAACACCTTCCCCGCAACCCTCGCCGGTTCGACCTTGACCTTCACCGACACCGCCGGCGGCGTCACCTTCACCTTCGACGACAGCGGCAACAATCCCATCACCGCCGAATTCGTCTACCAGAACCACTTCTTCATCGACACCATCGCCGGCGTCACCTACTACATCGACGTGCCCGACACCCGCGTCGAAGCCATCTCCTACCTCCCCGAGACCACCCAGTATGCCTTCACACCCGCCGATGGAAACATCTACCTCATCCACTACAGCGACGTCGGCGTCGTCTTCCCCGTCATCGCAGGAGCCAACGTAAACGCCGGTATCGCAACCGTCGGCTCCGACATCTTCACCCTCCACATCGACGAGGTCGATCCCGCCAGCGGCGCCACCGCCAGGCCCGTCAATCCCAACTCCTTCGAGATCAACGGCAACCTTTACACCGTCACCGGAACCCAGGGCAGCCCCGGCTATCAGGTCGTAGGCGACGCCGCACCACCCAGCCCCATCTCCTCTGCCAACACGTTCACACTGACCGGCGTTCCCTATACCCTGCAATTCGACGCCGCCGGCCAGCTCTCATCCGTCGTCGCCACCTTTCAGGTCCGCCCCAGCCGCGACCTCATCACCGTCAACGACGACGTCTACCTCATCACCTACAACACCGTCAGCACCGGCTCGCTCCTCGGCCAGGGCAACCCCTCCATTCCCATCGCCAACTCCAGCTTCACCCTCAAAAATCCCTTCGACACCACCCGGGCCACCTTCGTCTTCGACGACCTCAACATCTACGACGCAGCCTCGGTCATCGGTCAGTTCATCGCATACCTCGCGCCAACCTTCTTCATCGACAACACCACCTACACCCTCGACCCCGTCAACCTCATCGTCACCGACAACGACAAGCGTCCCTTCCCGCTTCTCCCCAACCCAACGATGTTCAGCATCAACGGCTTCAACTACGTCATCGACTCGAACCGCACGCCCCACGCCATCATCGGCAACAACAACGTCTCGCCTCTCTCCACCGACGTCACCGTCGAGAGCGGCCATCCCATTCCCAACTCCACCTTCACCCTCAACGGCCAGATCTACAAGTACACCGAAGACGCGCTGCACAACCTGCTCACCATCACCGCGACCAGGAGCTACATGGTCGCCCAACCCGCGCTGACCTTCAAGCTCGACTCCAGTCTTCTCTTCACCATCAAACTCGGCGCTCCAGCCAGCTATCCCGGAACCACCGCTCCCATCGCCACCATCACCTCAGCCGGAAGCCCCACCCTCAACCTCTACGCCGGAACTCCCGAGTCCGGCAACGCCGACTTCTTCCTTTACAAGAACGTCCTCTACACGCTTGTCAAATCCGGCAGCAGCTACCTCTCGGTGCAGAAGTCCTACACCGTCTACGTTGCCAAGCCCGCTCCCACCCAGCAGCAACTCGCCGTCTTCGATCTCAACGGCACCACCTACCTCGTCACCGATGGCCCCACCGCCGGCTCAGCCACGCCTGCCGGCATCAACGCCGGAACCATGTGGTCCCAGACATCCCCCACCTCCAGCGAAACGCAGTACGGCGTCGTCTACGGCTTCACTCCCCAGCCCATCACCGTAACGCTCTCGCCAAAGAACATCTTCCAGTTCCTCGCGCCCGGAGCCAGCTCCTCCACCACACTCTACGACATCACCTACGCGCCACACTCGAACACCAACAGCGTCCACGTCGATGTGCCCGACAGTCTGCCCACCTTCGTTCAGACCGCCTCGTTCAACTTCCCACAACCCTCGTCGCCGCTTACCCTCGAGACCGGCGGCTACAACGCATTCACCACCTTCGTCGACGAGACCGCGAACCCCAGCGTAAGTTTTGCCGCCGCCTACAAAACCCCCATCCTCTCGAATGATCCCGCCATCGACACTCTCATCACCGCCCAGGGCGACTTCAGCCTCGAGTTCTGGCACTCCATTCCCGTCAACGCCGGTCTCTCCGCCTATCATCCCGTCACCTACTCAGCCAGCACCAGCACTCCACCCCTGGTCTACTTCCTCGACATCGACTTCGAGCCCGACACAAACGCAAGCGTCTACCTCACCGTCAACAACACCGTGTTGTCGACCCGGACCAATCCGCCGGTCTTCTCCTCCGGCTGGCGCCACATCGCCGTCACCTACATCCAGCCCTACATGATGCTCTGCATGGGCCAGGGCTTCGAGGTCAAACAGGCGAACAACTACAACTTCTCCCGCGACTTCAGCATCGCCCTTACCTTCTCGGTGACCACCGCCTCCACCACCTCCGGCCAGGGGCTCATCTACAAAGGCACCGGGTCCGGCAACACCTCGCCCGACCTCAGCATGTCCTACCGGATCGCCGTCAACAGTAACGGCTTGCTCACGCTCACGCTTACCGACGGCACGGGAGCCATAAGCCCGGAGATCCTTGGCCCCACCATCGCCGCCGGCGCCTGGTATCAGGCCATCATCGTCAAGCAGACCGTCATGCCCTCCACCACGCAGGACCCCGCCAACCCAACCGATCCCTACCTGCCACCCTTCGGCTCCGGCGAACTCGACCACGCGCAGAAGGGTGGAGGAAGCGCAACCACCTCAGGGTTCGCCAATGGAGGCATTACCCTCACAGGTATCGGGCCCGCCAGCCCGAGCACCAATCTGGACAGCTTCATGACGAGCATCAAGAGTCAGCCACCCAAGAGCTACTCCGTCACCATCTCCGTGCGGACCGTCAACGACGACGGCAGCTACGGCACCCCCTGGGCCTACACCACCACGGTCCTCCCCGTGACGCCCGATCCCACCGCCAGCGACGCCATCCTCATGGTCAACAACACAGGCAACGCACATCTGCTCATCGGCGCCGCCTACGACGATCTCGGCCAACCCATGCCGCTCGGCAGCATCCAGGACCCCGCCAACATCCGCGACGTCTACCTCTTCAACGGAGCCATCAACCCCGAAGGCGTAATGACAGGCACGGGCCTGACCAACATCGCGGACGCCTCATCCCAGGATCTCGTCCGCGCCGGCATCATCGGCTACTGGAAGGCGCAGTACGACCCCGACGGTGTCATCAACAACCCCTACGACCAGAACGCCTCCGCGGTCTCCACCAGTAGTCCCCTCGCAAAACTGGCTCCTATGCCCCACCGCGAACTCGAAGCAACCAGCCTCTACATCAACGGTTACCGGATGAACCTCTCGCTTGTTCCCTGGTCGGCCGTACCCTCGTCCCTCTCGCACTGGGCCGGAGGCTCCTCCTCCCTCACCTTCAACGCCGGCCTCTACAAACTTCAGGAGATCTGTCTGTGGAGCATGACCCGGCAGCCCTACCAGGTCATCGACGACATGTTCGGCCGCATCGTCTACACCAACGAGCCCAACCTCGTCCTCTATCTCGGCGGGTCGTTCCCCGTCCAGGACATCACTCCGCCGATTCTGCCGCTCAACAAATACATCGACAACATCAAGGTCGCCAACCCCATCGGCGGCTACAACCTGACCTTCTCCAACGCCTCGCTCGATCTCTCCGGCTGCCCCGCCATCGCCCGCTGCGGCCCCCTCGTCACCGCGAACCTCTACACTCCGCCCGGCGTCGCACTCACCGTCTGCGATACCGTCCCGCAGCTCACCTCCTACTCCGTCACCCTCAACACCCTCACCGGTACCCTCGCCGGCGAGATCAACGAGGCCTACGTCTACATCCGGAACAACGTCCTCACCCTCTACGCCGGCAAGAAGGTCGGCGACCTCACCCTCACCTGGGTCTCGCAGGAGCAGGGCGACGTCCAGCTCATCGGCTTCATCGAAGGCGCGCCGCCATGCCCCATGGCCAACCTCACCAACAAGCCGGGAACCACCTTCCTCGAAAACACAACTGTCTATCCCGGAGCCACCTCCCTCAGCTTCACCGCCCCCACCTCGCTCACCTTGAAGTACCAGCAGGACTCCAACTTCAATCACGACACCAAATGGGAGATCCAGAGCCTGCCGCTCGGGGCAAAAGGCAAGATCGCCCTCAACATATCTCCCTTTGGAATCGGACTCCACAGCGACGCCTTGACCATCGGCATCAGCTCCAACCTCGCGCCAACCCTCAGCACCGTCAGCTCTACCGGCAACGACTGGAAACAGACCTCCACCGCCAAACTAGCCGAGTCCAGCAAATACACCGTCAGGATGCAGGGAACACTCTCGCCCTACACCGCCGACCCCTTCATGGGCAGCCTCAACACCCTCACCACGCCCAGCAATACCCCCGGCAATCCCAGCTCGAAGACCGCCATCCTGCCCAACCCCAACCTCGGCGGCTTCACCTCCTCCAATCCGCCCTCCGCGCTTCCCAAGACCGCGCCCACCGACGAAAAATTCGGCGCCCGCATGTTCGTCCCGTCCCCCTACGGCCAGGCCTACGTCACCTCGAAGACCCTCGACGTCTACCAGCAGACCCTCGTCCAGACCAACACCGTCTACGGCTTCGTCAAGATCCCCGACGCCCGGATTCCCCGCGACATCAACATCGTCTCCTTCCGCATGAGCAGCAAATACATCCGCCCCGGCTGCCTCGACGGCGTCGTCGGATACGTCTACAACCCCGCCACCCTCCCCACAGGAGCCCAGACCTACACCACCTCCACCGGCCAGATGGAGCCTCTCTACGACCTCAACTTCGCACCCGGCGAAGTCGGACACCAGGCCAGCTACATGCGTGTCGTCGAGGCCTACCAGCTCAAGAAGACCATCGACCAGCAGGCTTTCAACGCCCTCGCCCTCTATCAGTCCGCCTACACCACCACCTCCAGCCCTGACAACCCATCCCTCATCCCGGCGCTCGACTTCTACAACGAATACGTCTGGTCTTCGCGCGGAGGCACCCAGGAGGTCAAGCACACCTACGCCACCACCTTCGATGAGGTCTACACCGTCTCGTCCGGCAATAGCATCGGGCTCTCCATGGGGTTCAAACTCAAGATCGCCGTCTTCAGCATCACGGTGCTGAATCTCAAAATCAAATGGACGGACACCACCAGGAGCGTTCTCCGCTACAGCTACGACACCTCCAGCACCTCCTCCTTCGACGTCAACGCCTCCTTCGACGGCATCGAAACCGACACCCAGATGCGCTACGCCTGCAACAACGACGCCCACTTCGTCATGAACTTCAACTCCACCTTCAATCCCAACAACCAGAGCGGCCTCAATCTCGTCATCGGCTCCGACGGCCTCGTCTACAAGATCGTCCCCTCGGTCTCCTCCGGCGCCGGCATCCCGCTCTCCGACAACATCGACGACTCCCAGACCTACACCCAGCCTCAGCCCGCCTACACCTCCGGCAACGCCGACGGCCTCACCGGCAATCTCGAACCCTACGACCGCCCCGGCAAAACCAGCCTCTTCCGCACCTACGCATTCTTCCTCCAGCCCGCCAGGCAGAACTCCGACGACTTCTGGAACACTGTCATCGATCAAGTCTGGCTCAACAACAGCCCCGACCCCGACGCCGCTGCCATGCTCTCCGCCCAGAAGCATCCCTCCATGCCCTGGCGCCTCCTCTACCGCGTCACCTACTCCGAGCGCTTTCTCCCGCCCATCTCCAACGCTGCCGTCGTTGTCCCGCAGATCACCCCCATCATGGCCGTCCCCGTCCTAAACCCCGCCACCGATTTCCTCTTCACCGATCCCGGCAAGCTCCCCATCCCCGCTCACAACCCCGCCAACGACATCGAAGCCAACATCGTCCTCGCCGCGCCCACCGCCTCCGGCCTCAGCGCAGGCTCCGCCGCGAAGATCCTTCCCAACAACGTCATCCCCTTCGACCTCGTCAAAGGCCCTGCCTCCCTCGTCAACTGGGGCGACACCGCCAACACCAGGCTCCTCACCCAGCTCCTCGCCTCCGTCCTCGGCGTCAACACCGTCGCCATGTCCGCGCAGGCGCTTCCCGGATCGGCCAAGGTTCAGGATGTCCTCAACCCCAGCGGCGGCGTCGTCCTCTACACCATCTACACCGACCCCAACGGCCTCACCGTCAACGTCCCCACCGACGCGAGCATCACCGTCTACCAGGACGTCAACTCCAATCCCATCCAGTTCTACGACGGCAAAGCCTTCCACTCGCTTCAGGCCGACTACATCCCATCCCCCGACGGCACCATCATGTACTACATCGAGCCGCCCTCCACCTACGATCAGACCGCCTTCGATCTCCTCGGCGACTACGACCTCTACGGCAACCCCGGCGACCAGTGGCGCTACTACCTGGTCTCCGGCTTCTCCGCCAACATGACCTCCGGCCCCGGAGTCATCGGCAGCGGCCCCTTCCTCGTCTCCACCGGCGCCACACCCTACACCGGCTTCAGCGTCGCTCTTCCGCCCTACGCAAACTCCGGCCCCAGCAAGGTCCAGGGCTACGTCCTCGTCCAGGGCATCCTCCAGTGGCCCCACCTCAACACCACCGCCGAGACCTTCGCCGACCTCCTCGTCTACAAGGCCATGAGCCTCCTCGACACCTTCCCCATCGGCGACCCCGAGGTCCTCGTCGCCTTCCTCAAATCGCAATATCCCAACGCATTCCTTCAGCCCAACCCACCCACCTCAACCCCCGTCTACAACGACGACATCGAACTCGTCTTCGCCCGCAACATCATCTCCTACTTCAACGCAGCCCAGAAAACGCTCCTCCCATAACCGCCACCACGAGCGATCGTCAACCCGACCGCACCCTGCGAAACACCGTCATCTCGACCCCACCAAAACACCGTCATCTCGACCCCACCAAAAAACCGTCATCTCGACCACGACAAAAAAACCGTCATCTCGACCGCCACCAAAACCGTCATCTCGACCGAAGCGACAGAACAGTCTCATCGTTCTGTCGCGAAGTGGAGAGACCCCCGCATTTCGCCTTTCGTTGTATTGCGCGAGAACCGTCTCCCAGCCACTCTCGACACATGCTCGAACAAGCCTATGTCTACATCCTCGCCAGCACCTTCCAAAGGCTGTACGTCGGCGTCACCACGCAAATTGAAATCCGCATCGATCAGCACAAGGAAGAAAGATTCGAAGGCAGCTTCACCTCCAGATACAAAATCGACAAGCTTGTGTACTTCGAACGCTTCACCACCATCCCAGCGGCAATCGCCCGCGAAAAGCAACTCAAACGCTGGTCACGTATCAAGAAAATCCGTCTCATAGTCTCCCAGAACCCAACATGGAAAGACCTGAGCAGAGAGTGGGGCGAGTCCATACCGCCACCAACACAAAGCGCGCCGCTACCCTGCCAGCGACGCTGACCACGCCGTCCGCACCCACCAAAACATCGTCCTCTCAACCGCCGCAAAACGCCGTCCTCTCGACCGCCAAAAAAAACGTCATCTCGACCGCCAAAAAAAAGTCATCTCGACCACCAAAAAAACGCCGTCCTCTCGACCACCAAAAAAAATCGTCATCTCGACCGAAGCGACAGAACAGCCTCACCGTTCTGTCGCGAAGTGGAGAGACCCCCGCATCTCGCCTTTCCCATCGCCCATGCCGCCGCTGCATAGCCAGCCCGCAACCGCCCCAGGGATCGAGCTCAGCCGTCTACTTCACCGTCCCCACCCAGGAGGCAAACGGCGGCAGCGTGATCTTCTGCAAGCTCGTCGTCTTCCGCAGCGCGGGAGCATCCGTAAGCAGCGTGCTCACCGTCCCGCCCGCGCCCTTCACATCCAGAGACACCGTCTGCGGCTCAGCCGTAAAGTTCATCGCCACCACCACCGCAGCCTCGCCGCCAACCCCCTCGCGCACATACGACAGCACCGACGGGTTCGTCTCATCCAGCATTACCTGCCTGCCATCGCGCAGCGTCCGGTTTGTTCCGCGCATCGCAATCAGCTTCTCGTTCCACTTCAGCAGCGACTCCGGCTCCCCCGACTCCGTCTTCACATTCACCGTCTTGTAGTCCGGCGCCACCGGCAGCCACGTCTTCGCCGCCGTGCTGAATCCCGCATCCTTCCCATCGTTCCACTGCATCGGAGTCCGCTCGCCATCGCGTCCCTTCTCCTTCGGCCAGCCCGTCACGCCGATCGGATCCTTCACGTCTTCCTTCCGCGACGGTGTCGTCGTTACCATCCCGATCTCCGCCCCGTAGTACGTCATCGCCGTCGCGTGCGAGGTGTACAGCATCGTCGCAATCAGCTTCGCAATCGCCATATCGTGAACGCCGTCGCCATACCGGTTCCAGCTCCGTGGATTGTCATGGTTGTCGAACACGAACAGCGGCTGATTGCCGTTCAGCTCCGTCTCCGCCTCGTTGATGCGTTTGCGAAACAGCGAAGCATCCAGCTTGTTCGTAAAGCCGACCAGCATATCCATCGGCAGTTGCAGCTCATCATGCTTCGCGCCGCCATACCACTTGTCGAGCTCCGCGGTATTCGGCAGATACGTCTCCCCGATCAGCACCCGGTCCCCCGGATAGCTGTCCACCAGCTTCCGCAGCCGCCGCATCACGTCATGCACCTCCGGCAGGTTGGTCGTGTAGATGTCGCTCACCTTCGGATCGCCAAACGCATTCACCCCGCCCAGCACCGGCTCGTCGCGAAGCTGCGGATCTTCAAACAGCGTGGGGATCGCATCCAGCCGGAAGCCCGCCACGCCGCGATCCAGCCAGAACTTCACCGTGTCGAACATCGCCTTCTCCACCTCAGGATTGCGCCAGTTCAAATCCGGCTGCTGCTTGTAAAACTCGTGATAGTAAAACTGCTTCGTCGCCGGGTCCCACTCCCACGCCGACCCGCCAAACACGCTCACCCAGTTGTTCGGCGGTATCGGCTTACCGTCCGGCCCATAGCCCTTCGCATCGCGCCACACATACCAGTCCCGCTTCGGGTTCGTCTTCGAGCTCTTCGACTCCACAAACCAAGCATGTTTGTCCGACGTATGGTTCATCACCATGTCCATGATGATGCGAATGTCCCGCTGCTTCGCCGCCGCCACCAGCTTGTCGAAGTCGGCCAGCGTCCCATACTGCGGATCGACATTCTCATAGTCCGAGATGTCATACCCGAAATCCACCTGCGGCGAAGGATACAGCGGCGAAAGCCACACCGCATCCACCCCCAGCGTGTGCAGATAGTCCATCCGCGACGTAATCCCGTTCAGATCCCCAACCCCATCGCCATTCGAATCCTGAAAGCTCCGCGGATAGATCTCATAGATCAGCGCATGCTTCCACCAAGGCGAGCCATCCGCCGGCCCCGCGCCGGAAGGCGCAGCCGTAGTCGCCGAGTCCGCCGGCGTCTGGCACAACGCCCCCCGCACCGCACCACCAAACGTGAAAACGGCCAGCGCCGCAACCAGCGCGGCCCCCGGCATCCAGCCTGCGAAACATGGGTTGCGACGGAGTCGGTCGAGCATCGTGTAGTGCCTCCAGGAGTCCGGCAACACTATAGCACCTGCCGCGTGGGCTGGGTGAACGATAAACAGGGCAGTGCGACGAGACCCATCGTCATGACGGCAGTGTAATGCGACGCAATGCCGGAACATCCTTGTCGTCCCATTTGGACTGCGGAGCGTGGTCAAAATTGTGCGTCTGATGTGCTTCCAGGTTGTTCCAACGTTCCTAGGCGCGGAATGAGAGATTGATTCGCTCTGCTGAGATGACGGCCTTCACGCTTAGCGATCAGGCGCCGTCCGAGACGAATTCCTGGTTGCTCAAGGTACTTCCAACTGAGTGTGCAGAGGGGCACCGACAAAGCGAAAACGAGCGAAAAGATGGCTACCAAGCCCAATGGCCCGTGAAGCATATGCTGACTCATCAGGCGAGAATGCGACGCCTCGAAGGGCTTCAGGATGAATGAAACGAATTCGATTGCGAAAAAGTGGAGAAGATAAAGGCTGTAGGAGATCTTCCCAATAAAGATAGTCAGTCTGTTGACTAAACATGGCCACGGATACAACGACAGACCAAGTATCAGAGGCAGGAAGATGAATGATGAGAAGTAGAGCTTCCCGTCACTGAAGGGAAGACAGGCGCCATAGAGGATAAAAGCGCCTAAAAGCAGGACCAGCGATAGATCTTTGTGTTCGTGGGACTTTTTTGCTCGATACATGATGTAACTCTGCCAGATGCGGTAGGTCAGAAGTCCCAGGACAAAGACCGGAAACTCTACGGGGAACCAAAGGAAGGCGAAGAATTGCTGCTGCGAACTATTGTGCGCCGCAGATGCGAATATCCTGCTCAGCGTCAACAGAACCGGCGCGGAAAAGACGAATAGAAAAAAAGTTCGACGGATCGTGTTGAATGTTCGGTGAAGCAATGGAAGTAAAAGGTAAAACGTGGTTTCTACGGCGATCGACCAACCACCCGCGACCACACTGTTTATCGTCTTCGGTCGGACTCCATTCAGGAAGAGGAAGCCGGAAGTGACGTCCCAATATCCCAGTTGGCGCAGGGAGCTATATTCGGGCGCCACCAACTTCAGCAACAGGTTGCATACGATGACAATATAGAAAAGCGGGGCTATTCGGAAGAATCTTCGAAGGAAGTAGTTAGAGAGCGGATAGTGTTCTCGACGCTCTCCGTCAAGAGAAAGCGAAATAGTGAAGGCGCTGATCATGTAGAAGAGTTGGACGCCCCTTTGGCCAGTAAACCCAATCAGCATGCCGACACCGGTTTGACCGGACAATATCGCCGAATGCACAAGCATCACACCTAGTATGGCTATTCCGCGAAGTGAGTCCAGGTGACCCAGATGTTTGTCACGCGAAAAGATCTGCGCCGGACGGTGCTCCGGTGTGGTCGCTCTGGCTGTCATGCTGACATCCTACCTTTTTGCGCCGAGCATAGGGCATATTCGATCACCGGGAGCGGGGTACGCGAAGTGCCTCTCACCTCCTCGCCATCATCCTCGCCACCCGATGCCCAGCACCCTCTGCGGCGATACTCCGGCGCCAGACGCTAAGACACAATCACCGAACAAATGGCGCCGAAGTAGCCACCCTGTCTCAGTGTCCTCGACGCCAGGCGCACCGCAGACAGTGCTCATCTATGTCCGTTCCGGCGTAAGTGTTGTAATCTTCGATGGTTCGGTTCACAATTCCCAGTAGAGAAAATCCCACCGGATGCCTTTCAGAGTAGCGTCGGTCGGGCGACAGTGCGTTTGTAACGTCGTGCCACCTCACTCCTTGCCAATGGGGGCATTATTCGAAATTTATCCGGGCTTTTCCGCGCCTCCCGAATCGCACTGTTCCTGTTCCTTACCGCGCTATTTGTGGCATTCGCGGTTCGATCCATTCACTGGCATTGGATTGGCGATATACAGGTATTTCACTACGGCATTTTTTTGATGCGTGCAGGTCTGTCTCCGTACCGGCAGATTCTCGATTTCAATATGCCGGGAGCCTATTGGTCCGAATTTGCGGGTATGACGCTCTTCGGGAACTCTGACCTGAGCTGGCGGCTCTACGATCTGGCGATACTAAGCGTACTTACGTTATCTGCGATCTCCGTCACGTCGAGTTGCGACTGGTTGGCCGGCCTCTACGCCGGCATCCTATTCGCTCTCATCCACGGCTCGGAGGGGCCCAGGGTGGCAGCTGAGCGCGATGAGGTGATGACGATGCTCGTCATGCTTTCATACGCGCTTGTCTTCCTCGGAATTCGCTATCGGCGCTCTTCTATCTTCTTTGGCGCCGCACTTGCGTTTGCGCTCGGAGTAACGCTCAAACCAACAGCCGCCGTCTTCGGACTGGTCTTGGGTTTCGTCGCTCTCCATCAATTACGAAGACAGAAAGTAAGTCTCATTCCATACATTCGAGAAATATGTTTGGCAACTGTGTTGGTAGCGTTCGGCGTCCTGGCATTTCTGTTATGGCGTGTATCGTTCACCGCTTTCCTCCAGCTCATGCCACTCGGCAGGTTTTATACGAATATGGGCAAGCCGACGTTCGGGTATATGTTGCACTACAGTACGCCAAGAGGAATGGTTTTCCTTCTTCCGCTGACGACGCTCCTCTTCTTTCTTAACCGCTCTTGGGAAAATTGGAAGATCAGAGCAGTCCTGGGTGGCGTGATCTGCGGCCTCGTATCTTATTTTGTCCAATCCAAAGGTTTTGGATACCACAGGTATCCATTTGTGGCGTTCGCCCTCGTCTGGTCTGGGCTGGAGTACTTCACGGCAATCAGGAAAGGCAAGATCAACGCATTCATCGGCATGGCTGGCATCCTGACCGGTGCCCTGCTCGTCGCGCCATTCTATCTGCATCGAGTGCCTACCGATGTAGGTAGTAACGATCGTACAACCGAGGGCATAGTCACCGACTTAGCGAGCTATCGAGCGGGTGAGTTGCAGAATAGTGTGCAATGCCTCGATGGTCTCGACGGGTGCTACAGCGCCTTGTACAGGCTCCAGCTGAAGCAAAGCACCGGCCTGATGGGAGATCAACTTCTCTTTTCGGTGCGCTCCGATCCGTCCGTTGACGCTTTCCGCAATACGTTTCTGCATAATATGCAAAATGCGCCACCAAAGGTCATCATCGAGACAAAATACCGCTTCGGAGATCTTCAAACGCTCGACAAAATTGACGCATGGCCCGCGTTTGCCTCATTCCTGCAACAAAATTACAGAATTGCATATCAACGAGACGCTCTCGGCTATCGAATTTATTCACGTCTATATTGATTCACGTTTCTACTGACTCTGTCGCAGTTCCGATCTCGAAACGACCACGCGTGAGGTTAGAGCTGCGACGAAGCATGATTGCTACCCCGATGCCCAGCACCCTCTTCGGCGACCTCGAACGAGTACAACACTATGGAGGGAACCGGCATCTCGATCCATTAAGCAGCTAAGCAACCACTGACACCCGCGAACTCCTTTTGCGATGACAACCTCTTCCATTCCGGCCGCCCCTCCGATCGCCTCCCGCCCCTCCCGCAGGCGTCTGCTTCTCATCTCAGCCGCTGTCTTTATCGTCGCCGGGTTCGCCGGTGCGTACTGCTTCAACATCTTCTGGCCCTACCGCTACAAGAACGTCGAGCCGCTGCTCGAAAGCGTCCTCGCCAGCAAAATCACCATCGAGCACTTCCACCGCACCTACTTCCCCCACCCCGGCTTTGTCGCCACCGGCATCACCCTCCGCCGCAACAGCGCCCCCAATCTCCCCCCCATCGGCACCGCCGAAGAGCTCCACGTCCAGGGCGAGTGGAACGACTTCCTCCTCCTCCATCGCAGCGTTCCCCTCGTCTACATCAAAGGTCTCCATATCGTCATCCCCCCGGTCGGCAGCCGTGCCAACCACGAAGACTTTCCGCCCGGCAGCAGCATGGACTTCGCCGGTCCCGCCACGCCCGTCGAGGTGCTTCATCTCCATGACGCCGAGCTCGATATCCAGCGCACCGATGGCGGCCAGTACAGCTATCCCATCCACGACCTCATCATCAGGAACCTGCATCGCGGCAACACCGTCCTCTACTCGCTCGATATGGGCAACGCCCTGCCCGCCGGCCACATCCTCTCGCATGGCAGCTTCGGCCCGCTCAAGCCGCAGGCCCTCGGAGACACCGCCCTCTCCGGACAGTTCGCCTTCTCGGACGTCGCCCTGAAAGACATCGGCGGCATCAGCGGCGTCCTCTCCTCCTACGGCAGCTTCCAGGGCACCATCGCCACGATCGCAGCCGGAATCACCACGCACGTGCCCGACTTCGCCGTCGGCCACGGCACCCCCGTCGCGCTCAACGGTTGGCTGCGCGGCTCTGTCAACGGGCTCAACGGCGACGTCACCTTCCAGGACATCGTCCTCAAGACCGGCGCCACCACCGTCAACGCGCACGGCCGCATCGTCGCCCTCAAAAAAGACGAGCCCAAAACCACCGACCTCGACCTCATCGTCAAGGACGGCCGCGTCGAAGACGTCCTCCGCCCCTTCCTCCACGGTACTGTCCCGCTGCTCGGAACCGCCTCGCTCCACAGCCACGCCCACGTCGAACCCGCAGCCAAAGACAAGCCCTTCCTCCAGCGCCTCAGCATGGACGGCGTCTTCGACGTCCCCGCCGAGCGGCTCACCGATAAGAAAACCGAGCAGACACTCTCCGCCTTCAGCGGCCGCGCCGAACACCCCAGCGACAAAGCACCCTCGCCCGACGTACTCTCCTCCCTCAGCGGACCCGTTACCATCCGCAACGCCGTCGCAGCCAGCAACCAGCTCCGATTCCAGATCCCCGGAGCAGACACCACCCTCAAGGGAACCTTCGACCTGCGCTCCAGCACCGTACACCTCACCGGAGACCTCAGGATGCAGTCCGACATCTCGCACGTCGTAACCGGCTGGAAATCCTTCCTCCTGAAACCCCTCATCCCCTTCTTCCACGGCAAAAAAGCCGGAGCCGTAGTCCCCATCCAGATCACAGGCCGCCCCGGAACCTACAAGGTAGGCCAGAACATCTTCCACTTCTAAAAACTGACCAATGGAAGAGAGGTCGCCCGGGTGCCCCATCCTTCGCGCGTCCTCTGCGCGAAGGGTGGGAGACTACGCATCTCATCTCTTCATGAACCATCCTTCCAGAAACCGCAACACCACCCGCGCCCTCGCTGGCATAGGCGCAGCCGCCCTCGCCCTCTACGGCGCGCGCATCTTCTTCGACCTCTTCGGCCCCGTAGTCCCTTACTCCATGAGCGACCCCACCGGCTGCGCCCTGGACTCTCCCGAGTTCATCCGCTTCCTCAGCGTCGTCACCGACGGAACCATCCGCCGCTCCCGCGTCACCCGCCTCAAAAACGGCGTCGAGTTCTATCCCGCCGAACTCGACGCCATCCGCCGCGCACAACACGCCATCAACCTCGAGTTCTACGAGTTCAAAAAAGGTGAGATCGGCGATGCCATCCTCGCCGCCCTCATCGAGCGGGCCCGCGCCGGCGTCCAGGTCCGCGTCATCGTCGACGCCATGGGAAGCATCGCCACCCCCACCAGCTACTTCGACGATCTCCGCCACGCCGGCGGCCACATGCAGTGGTATCACCCCGTCCGCTGGGATACCTGGCCGCGCCTCAACAACCGCACCCACCGCAAGCTCCTCATCGTCGATGCCCAAACCGGCTTCATCGGCGGAGCCGGCATCGCCGACCACTGGCTCGAACCCACCTCCAGCGGGCCCGCCTGGCGCGACACCATGTTCCGCGTCGAAGGCGAAGCCGTCGACGGCCTCATCTCCACCTTCGCCGAAAACTGGCTCGAATGCGCCGGCGAAATCCTCGCCGGACACGCCCAGTTCGGCTCACAGTCCAGCCCCGGAGGCAACGAGAGCTTCGTCGTCCCCAGCACCCCGCACGGCGGAGGAACCCAGGCCCGCATCCTCTTCCAATCCCTCCTCACCAGCGCCAGGCAGACCATCCGCATCACCACGCCCTACTTTCTGCCCGACCGCAGCGCCCGCAAAGCCCTGATCGACGCCGTCCACCGCGGTGTCGCCGTGCAGATCCTCACCGCCGGCCCTCGCATCGACCACCCCATCGTCCGCAGACTCAGCCGCAACAGCAGCCGCCACCTCGTCCAGGCCGGCGCCGAGATCCACGAGTACCAGCCCTCCATGATTCACGCCAAGCTCATGACCGTCGACAGTCAGTGGAGCGTCGTCGGCTCCACCAACTTCGACCACCGCTCCTTCGCTCTCAACGACGAGGTCAACCTCGCCGTCCGCGACCCACAACTGGCCCGCGTCATCGACCAGGACTTCTTCAACGACCTCAGGCAAAGCCGCCTGCTCACCAAAGCCGCCCTGCAACGCCACGGTCCCCTCGAACTCGCCGAGAACCTGCTAGGCCATGCCGTCAAGGAAGAAAGCTAAACCCCGCGCCAGCTCTCGCCTGACACAGGCCCCGCGCTCGCAGCGCTATCGCCCCGCCGTCTCCGGAGCCAGACCGCGCACCTTCAGCATCGGTTCCACGCTCGGCTTGCCGCCCAGCCAGCGCTCATACATCGCCTCCAGGTCCTCCGTATTCCCGCGCGACAACACCATCTGCCGGAACCGGTCCCCATTCGCCCGCGTCAGCCCGCCATGGTCCTTGAACCACTGGAACGCATCGTCGTCCAGCATCTCGCTCCACGCATACGCGTAGTAGCCCGCCGCATAGCCGTTCGCCCAGATGTGCAGAAAGTAGCTCGACCGGTAGCGCGGCGGCACCGTCTCAAGCGCCACCCCTTTACGCTCCAGCGCCGCCTTCTCAAACGCATCCACATCCTGAAGCGGCGCACCCGGCGCAAGCACATGCCACTGCATGTCCAGCTCCGCCGCCGCCAGCGCCTCCGTCAATTTGTAACCTTGATTGAACGTAGCCGCCTTGTTGATCTTCGCAAACAGCGCCTCCGGCATCGGCTCGCCCGTCTTGTAGTTCCGCGCATAGGGGGGGAACACCTCCGGCCCCGCCGCCCCGTGCTCGTTGAACTGCGACGGAAAACCCACAAAGTCCCCCGCCCGGTTCGGCCCCGCCAGGCCCGGGGAATTG
>Ga0080006_1219667_pt1 | contig 63511 bp, 67 predicted proteins | sample RS3BMetagenome_FD_69209 | JGI IMG/M metagenome (GOLD analysis project Ga0080006, IMG submission 69209) | Ferric oxide microbial mat and aquatic microbial communities from Rainbow Spring, Yellowstone National Park, USA - RS3B (SPADES... ...
GAGAGGAGCTGGTTTCCCCTCCCACAGTCCCATTCCCCCAGTGGGGCTGTGGAGGGATGTCGTTAGCTCCACTGAAAAATTTTGAACGACGTATTTAAATGGGGGCTGTCCACCCCCTAGGGAGGGGTCTTCCGCCCCCCAGACCCCAGAGAAGCTAAATTAACGAAGGGGACTCATGAGAGCAACGATTTTCCCGATAGACGTTAACACTATGGATAAATCCACCATGATCTCGTTTCGGGTTATCTGACTCTCCTAGGCATAACCCTCCTCATAGCTGAGGGCGGAATTGAGTAAGGAAAGGTTATTATTTCCATCGAAGAAGCTAGGATATGGATAGACTCTTTGGCACTGATGGCATAAGGGGGATCACGAACCAGGAGATGAACGTACTCTTTGCGCTTAAGGTTGGGATGGCCATAGGCACTTACTTCGGCGAGGGCTCCAGGATCCTCATGGCCAAGGATGCAAGAAGCGGAGGCGAGATGTTAACTAGGGCTGTGCAGAGCGGCCTCATGAGTGTGGGGGTCAAAGTTTTTGATGCAGGCTACCTGCCCACTCCTGGTCTACAATATGGGGTCAAAACACTGGGCTATGACGGAGGAGTCATGATCACTGCAAGTCATAACCCCCCAGAGTACAACGGTATAAAGGTCATAGGTAGTAACGGTGTTGAAGTTGACAGGGAGAGTGAGGTTAGGATAGAGCAGATCTACTTTGAGGCTAGGTTTAACTCACTCCCCTGGAATAGAGTCTCCCAAGAGGTGAGGAGGGAGGATAGAGTGGCGGAGGTTTACACTAAGGGGATACTGCAGCACGTGGACTTAGAAAGAGTGAGGCAGAGGAACTTTAAGGTGGTGATCGATGGCGCCAACAGCGTGGGCTCCTTAACTACCCCGATGGTGGCCAATGCGCTCAACTGTAAGACATTAGGAGTTAATACTAACCTGGACTATAACTTCCCAGCGAGGGTCCCAGAGCCCACTGTAGAGACACTCAAGGACACAGCAGAGGTGGTTAGGTCGGTGAAAGCTGACCTAGGAGTGGCCCATGATGGTGATGCGGATAGAGCAGTTTTCATAGATTCAGAGGGTAGGGTCCAGTGGGGAGACAGGAGCGGCACTCTTCTCTCCTATTGGGCCTCAAGGAAGTCACCCTCCTTTCCTAAGAGGGTTTTCACAGCTGTCTCCTCGTCCTCTTTAGTAGAGGAGTACCTGTCTAAGGTGGGGATCAACGTCAACTTCACCAAGGTCGGGAGTGTGATCATAGCGCACACCCTTCTCAGGGAAGGTGGAGTGGCCGGGTTTGAGGAGAACGGGGGTTTCATCTTCCCTGCACACCAGTTCGTGAGGGATGGTGCCATGAGCTTCGCGCTCATGCTGGACATGTTAGCTACTGAGAGGATCAGCTCCGCTGAACTCTTCAACACTCTCCCCAGGTATTACACGGCTAAGACCAAAGTCCCCTTAACCAACGACATTGACTTGGACAGAGTCTACAATAGACTAATAGAGGTTTACGGCGGGAAGGGGAAGGTGATCACAGTGGATGGAGTTAAGGTGGTCTCTAGGGACTTCTGGTTCTTAGTGAGGAAGAGTGGGACTGAACCCATATTGAGGATCATGGTGGAGACTAAGGACCAGGAGAAGTTAAATGAGTTAACCCAGGAAATTGTAAGGTTGATAACCCAATGAAGTATAGGCTCATGGACCTTTTGGCTTGTCCCATTTGTAAACACTTCCCCCTTCGATTAATCGTCATATCAGAGAGTAGAGTGGAGAGGAAGACTGAAGAGCCGAAGCCCTTGTGCGAACTTTACTGTGGGTTCAAGGCGACTAAGATTGAAGGCATGGAAGCCCCGCCGTGTGACGATTGCTACAAGATCGAGATAGACCAGGGTGTCCTGTTCTGTGAGTCCTGTAAGAGATGGTACCCCATAATAGATCAGATACCCAGGATGCTCCCAGACAAGCTCAGAAAGGAGAAGGAAGACTTGGAGTTCTTACAGAAGAATAGGGACAAGCTAGGCGAAATAGTTCAAGTCGGTCTACCCTTTAACTTGGGCAAGGAGAGGAGTTGAGGAGAAGACTAGGCCTATTAGCCAGCTAAAGGACCTCTCCGCCTTAACGAATATTGAGTCAATTCTCGGGAAATAAATATTTAACCTGAGATATCCGCCTTGCATTGGTGAACTTCCATAAGGATCGCAGTGATCCACGAATTACAGAAGGTCACAGAGTCCTCTAAGGCCCTACTCATGGAGATAAGGGAGTCCGGACATACCCCGGTATATTTACGGGTATCGAGATTATCTGTGAGCCTAGGCAAATCCTTAGAGGTGAGGTATGGGGGCAAGGCTATCTCATTGGACGGTGGTATAATTAGGAATTTGGGCTCCATAACCACTACGGAGCAGTTACTGAAGAGAATAGACGTTCTCAAGGAGATGACCAAAGCCCAGATGTGTCTCATAAACGACCCCTCAAGCATGCTTTTAGCCAGGGACAAGCTAGCTAGCCTGATCGAGCTCAATAAGGCTGGAATTCCAATCCCTGAGACCACGGTAATAGAGGATCCAAAGGAGATCTTGCCCTTGGTTGAGAGGTGGGGAGAAGTGGTCATAAAGCCTCTCATGGGTAGTCTAGGGCTAGGGATAGTTAAGGTCGGTGATCCTGATATAGCTTTCAGGATAGCTAAGTCAGTGCTCTCGATCAATCAGCCAGTTTACGTTCAGAGGTATGTGAGGAAACCCAACAGGGACATAAGGGTGATCACAGTGGGCGATAGAGTCCTTGGGAGTATATACAGGATCAACTCCACCAATTGGAAGACTAATATAGCCCGAGGGGCCACCAGTCAGCTCCTAGTTCCACCCAAGGAATTGGAGGAGATAGCCATCAAGGCTGCTAAGTCCTTGAGATTAGACTATGCAGGATTAGACATCGTAGAGGACGAGAACTTAGGGTATGCAGTCCTAGAGGTTAACGCTGCACCGCTATGGAAGGGATTTATGGCTGCCACTAATATAAACCCGGCTAAGTACATTGTGCAGCACCTCATATCCAAGCTCAGGAGATGAGGAGAGGCAAACCACCTGAAGAGGTGATGATGAGCTCTCGGACTGATCACGAGAATTCTAAAGTCTTACTCTCCTTTATTATCCTCAAAGTGAACATAGTGTAAGTGGAGATTATACCCTCTATGTGCCCTATATCATCCAGGACTTTAGCCAGTTCCTCCCTGTTACTAACCCTGACCTTGGCCAAAGCGTAGTACTCTCCGGTGACATCGTAAAGCTCGTAAACCTCTTTCATTTGCCCTATCACCTTGAGCACGTTCTCATACCTCTTCGGTTCCGCTTTTATCAGCACGAAGGCCATTATGCTCTTCCCAGCCCTTTCCGGGTCTATATCTGCGATGAAGCCCCTTAGAATCCCCTGGTCCCTAAGCCTCTTGAGCCTCATGTGGATTGTGGATTCGCTTAAGTTCAACATCTTGGCTATCCTGGAGTAGGGTAACCTAGCGTCCTTTTGAAGGATGTCCAAGATCTTCTTATCTATATCGTCCATGTAGTATTGGGTCAAATAAGAGCCCTCCCGAAGAGCCTTAGCGTGTCTGCCCTAGTGAAGTCCCCTATTGCAACTCGGAGCACTAAGTCAGGGTCAGACTTGGTCAAGATCCTCGCCAATCCCTTTAATGAGCCAGGATTTCGCTTCACACGTTTTACGATCTTAGCCTGAGCTTGTATAGCCCAGTGAAGCTTGGTCTTTTTGAACTCCTTTGCAAAGTCCCTTCCATTCAATATGGAGTCAGCCATAATCCTAGATGAGAGTATGGACGGTCTGATTCCCTCCCCTGTCATGGGGAAAACTGCTCCCAGGGATTCTCCAATGTATTTCCCCTCTCTCAGTCTATCCTCCAGAATACCGTAATCTGAGACCTTAGCGCCTTGAAGCATCAGAGTCCGTCCGTCGATTAAACTCTTCAGTCTCTCTCTTAAGAATTGTGGGTCCTTGTCCCCTCCTATCCCTACTTTGCAACCTATTCTATCTGGGAAAGACCATGCGTAACCCAACATGTCGGAGTAAAAGTAGAAGTCCACTACCTCCATGTCGACCTTTCTCTGCACTAAGTATTGGAGCGCAGGTATAGTACTCTCCTTGCTGAGCGAGTAGTGACCCCTTGCATCTATGAAGAGATCGTGCGTCAAGATCTTAGAGCTCTTAGCGTTTAAATAGGTTCCACTTCTTTTACTCACTGGAGAGTCATAAATCACGTCAACCTGTTGTGCCATTATCCTGAGGAATAGTGGTTTGTCCACAATCAAACCAAGTCCTTTTTTGACTCTTATATCATGAACCAGCCTATTATCTAGAAATATTCTAAATCCCTTTATCTCAGAGATCACGGCCTCCTTGGGGATGTGGACGATCCCTTCTAACCCGTTAATCAGCCCCCAAGCGCATGGTTTCAGGCCCACGTCCTTCATAGACTCGTAAACCGTAACCGTGTGTTTGGTCCCCTTCAAGAAAAGGGCCAATGAGAGGCCAGCCGGTCCAGCGCCTATAACTCCTATGTCCATTATTGCCCCCTTATGTAAAGGTAGAACAGAAGGCCGGCGATCAGGAAGCCCAAGTAGAGGGTTAAGTCCTCATATATGTTGGAGAGCATCCTCCCTATTAGGGCACCTATCACCATTATTATCAAAAGCGTAAATAGACTGTTGCCCAGTTTAAATATATCTGTACCTATTCTTGGTTTGGTTTGGTAAATCAATAGTAGTAGGTTCACTATAAAGGGCAGGAGTTCGAACGCCCCCAATTCAGCCAGTTTCACGGGTCTTAGGGGGAGGATTAGGAACAGCCCTAGTATTACTCCAGCCGCATAGGAACCGCTGAAGTATAGGCTAACCACCGAGTTCTGAAGGGAAGACCAAGGCTTGAAACGAGCCATTAGGAAGAGGAGTAGGGCCAATCCCACTAATGACGCCGAGGCGAACAGAATGAAGTTGTTACCCATCGCTGTTAAAGGGAGGATCAGCAGAAGGAGGGATATGCCTAAGATCTCATAGGTCTTCATGGGGAGTTCGGTTCTCTAATGAGGAGACTACAGTTATATAGTTATAGCCATTTCTTGAATTTTAGAAAATGGCTCAGTAAAAATTATTCTTAATATAAGTAAGAAATAGAATTTGATTTAGATTGGATGTCATATTCTGTTAAAAGTCATTAAGTTATGGGGAATGAAGCTTATGTCCTTATTACTTCTCTTCGGTCTCCTCCTTCTCCAGTTGCGCTATAAAGAAGCTTGGTATGGACTTCAGTAATCCCTCATACTCTCTCCTTACACCCAGCCCCTCTAACGCCTTTAGATACCTATCGTTGAACTCCTCTAGGTTCCTCTTGACGAAGAGATCAGCATTGCCAGCTGTTATTCTGTAGAGGGTAGACGCGCTGCCCACTAGGTGATCTAAGTCTCCCCTCCTAAGCCTAACTAAATCAATGAAATCGTCTATTATCTGGTATTGTAGTCCTAGGTACCTGCCGAGCTCAAAGGCCTGGTTCACTAGGTCTTCCCTCCCTGCGCATATGGCGCCTAATACAGTGGAGAGCTCAAATAGACTGCTCGTTTTGAGCTCTATGGTTTCCATGTAGTTCGAGTCCTCAAAAAGGTCCTTAAGAGCACCTAATCCCGTATTCCTCCACAGGTCTAAGCTCATTTTGAGCGCGGTACCACCGTACCTGGAGATCATTTTGAGCGCGGTGGGGATGAGGAAATTGGTTGTCAAGATCACCTTTTTGTTGCCGTAAACAACCCAAGCCGAATCCTCCCCTCTTCTCTTTAGGTCCTGGTCTATGATATCATCAAGGGCTAAGGAGGAGGCATGCAAGATCTCTACGGCAAGCGCCCCGTCTAGGCTCTTCTCAGCTCCAGATCCCAGAGACTCTGAGACTAGGAGGAGTAGCATTCCTCTGAATCTCTTGCCGTCCTTAGTCACATACCTGACTATATCGACTACCTCCCACTCCTTGTTCTCGCTCACGAAATCGTCGACCTTCTTATCTATTAATAACTTCTTCTCCGTCCAATAGTTCATCAAGTCCAGCATTAGACTAAGGGCCTCTACACACTACTCTCTTGGGTTTTTAATTTCATATGAGAGTATAGATAGATATATGGGAGCAGTTATGGGATCGTAGTTTAGGAGAAAAGGAGCAGCTTTGAAACCCCTAGCGTTGAGTTCCAAAACGGCTCTCCTACCCACTATATCATCTGCTCCTGTGTAGATCACTACACAGGGACATTCCGCCAGATCTAACCTATCGTATGGCAAAACCCGTGAGCCCAGGTTGAACGAAAGTGTCTCCCCTGCTGGGAGCAAAAGTGGAGAGATCACTATGGTCTTGTAGGCCCTTAGGTCAGGCATTGTGCTCCATATCTCCTGGGTCACACTTCGAATCTCCATCAGCTCCTGTCTCAATCTGGATCCTCTTAGGTTGGGCGAAGTCTTTAAATAGGACTTGAGTAAGGAGAAGGCTGAGGTAACGTCGAAGAGTTCGCAATCCAATTCAAGCTTCCTATCTAACTTGAGGTCTCTAGCGCAGGTCACCTTCAGCGAGTTAACTCTCAACGCTCTGCAAGTACTGTCGAGCTGAGAGACCTCCGCTTTATCTGAGGATATGACAATGAAATCTTGCACTTGGTTGTAGTTGATTACGCTGTAAAGGAACTCGTATATGGAATAGACAGGGATCACCTTATTACCCAACGCCGATATGGCTCTGGCGACCGAGAAGGCTGCTAATATTCCGTTCCTACCGTAGACTAAAAAGTCTGGGTTACCTAGCTCGATCTCCTTGGACTTAGTCAGGACTAAACGAACGCTTTCTCCAGTGAAGTGCAACAGCTGCACCTTTCTCTCTTAGGTTCTTGGGGTAATTCCTTCACCACGGACCTCAGAAGTTCCTTGACCTTCTCCACATTACTCTCCATCACCTTGGATACCTCTGTGGCCGTCACAGGGTGTTCAGCATAGACGTCATAGTCGGTCACCATGGCTACTGTAGCATAACACAGCTGAGCCTCACAGGCCAAGTTCACCTCTGGGACCAAGGTCATCCCTATTATGTCTCCCTTGAACACCTCTCTCCAAGCTCTCGACTCGGCCCTTGTGGAGAACCTGGGTCCCTCTATACAAATGTAGTTACCTGACTCATGTACCCTAAGTCCTAACCCCTTAGCTCCCTTTAGTATGATTAACCTCAGGTCCTCACAGAAAGGATCCGCCATGGAGACATGTGCCACCTGCGGTCCGTCGAAGAAGGTATACTCCCTTCTCTTAGTCATATCGATAAATTGATCTGGGATCACTAGGTCCCCAGGTCTGTAGTCGTCACGGAGGCTTCCAACTGCTGAGACTGAGATTACCCACCTAACTCCCAGTTCCTTAAGGGCCCATATATTAGCTCTGTAATTCACTCGATGGGGTGGGATCCTGTGCCCACTCCCGTGACGTGGAATGAATGCCACTCTCTTGTCTCCAAGGGATCCGATGGTTATGAAATCACTGGGTTCTCCGTAAGGAGTGTGGACTTTCACTCTTTCCACTTCACTCAGTATGGAAGGATCGTAAAGTCCTGATCCTCCTATTACGCCTACCAACGCGACAGTTCCCCGAGTGGTCATGAGTTGGAGAAATACGGTTCGGTTATATATTATACTGTGCCCTTTAGATAGTAGGAAACCAATTCAATCAGAGATATCTCAATCAGGAGCCCGTCCTTTCACAGCCTCATGAAATAGTGTCTAGATCCTCTGCTGAACTCTCCTCCCGCCTTGGACGAGTTCAGTAGTTCACTCGGGGGCTCAGGGCGGTGGGCAGAGGCTCTTAGAGCTATTTGAATGCTGTGTGCCGAACTCCAGGGAAATCCGCTCCCTCTCCCTTGAGGATAGGGAGAGGGATCCAGTGGTTTCCCAGCTGATCCCTAACCAGGGGAGGAGGGTCTCTAGATCACCTTTCACTGGGTAGTCAAAACTCGTAGGGGGTCTATGCCCGCCCATGAGGCTTTCCGCCCCCGACCCTTCTCTACACCCTTCTCTACAAGGTTACTGGTCTTTCAGAAAAACTTAATAGTGAAGTAAGTGTCCATCTACTGGATTGTGCGCTTCTGAGCTCCTGTCTAAGGTATTAGGATGTATTCTGACAGAAGAGGAGGCAAGCTATGCCTTGAGGAAGGCAAGCGGTGTCATACTAGGTTACGCTATGGAATATAGGGCCGTGAGAGTCCTCGACCAAATGGGTTTTACCAATATCATCATAGCTGACTTGCCCACTCACGATATTGAAGCAGAGAAAGACGGCGCAAGATATTTCATAGAGGTAAAATCCACCCGGCACTCCTTGACTAGGGAGTACAGTGCACATAAAATAGCTATGATGGCTGAGTTAGATGGCATTCACGCTACTTTAGCTATGCTACCAGAGCCCAAGCTTCATGAAACCGAAAAAATCTTGAGCGAGCCTAAGAGGATGTTATTCAAAATTTTAAGATATATAAAACTAGGCGATAGGGAGAAAATAGATCAGATGCTGAGTGACCACAAAGTGGCCAGGGTCATAGCCGGGTACAAGTCGTTGGTCATACAGTATGCTGAATCTAAGTCGGTGAAACTGGAGTTAGGAGAACCGATTCGAGTTGAAACCTCGATTTGACTAGAGTATAGCTTCCTGACTCGCATCTCAATCCGACCAACTGAAGTTCGTTAACTTACCCCGTCCTCGCGGATTACCCCTCGCTATTTCCTGCTTCCTGGTCCACCTCGCCCCCTTAGCCAAGGATGGGATCCCACAGGCTCAACGGGCCGCTTCTGCCCTGAAGGGGTTGGATCGATGTCGCCCACGAGGGCCGTCGATGGGGCGGAGGCGCACCTCACGGACCCTCCTTAGGCGCTGTGACGCTTACCCCGTCGTTGAGTGTCACTAAGAGAGTAAATAGCGAACTGATATTTAAATTGGGGACTGTCCGTCCCCTAGGGAGGGGTCTTCCGCCCCCCAGACCCCCCGAGAAGATAAAAAAGTTATTAAAAACTATGAGAGAACGTCTCTCCTTGGTGAAGTTTTCAGTCCCCTTTGAACCCATTAGGAAATATTTCATAAGTCTAACTTACTCCTTCCCCGAAGGATGAGCTTCCAATCTTCTGCGGATGCTCAAGACACTTTTAATGGCCGAATAGAATATGGTAGAGACTAGTCTATTATGTCTCATAATTTAATTGGAAAACGCTGAACAAGAGGAAAGTTGATAAGGACCCTCTAAATGTTGAAGATGTGGGGTTTGAACTCCTTGACCGAGTATCTCTTCATAGACAGCGGTGGAACTAAGACAATCGCCTACCTCTACTCAGGGAAAGTGATCAAGTCCATAAAACTTTCAGGGGGGAGCGTCTCGGCATATGGGCTTAAGAGGGCAGCCAACGTTATCTCCAAGATCCCAAGACTGCTTGGGATACTGAGAACTGATGCAATAGTGATCAGTCTAGCTGGGATAGACTCCGAAACTTACCGAAGGAGAGCAGAAGCTGAGATATCCCAGAGGCTTTCGCCTTACTCCAGTAAGGTAGTAATAGAGCACGATGCACACGTGGTCCTCCTATCCAATGCTGATAGGGGGGTAGTGGTCATAGCGGGGACGGGGAGCATAGCTTACGGCTATGACGGGATGAGGAGATACGTGAGAGGAGATAGGGGATGGCTAGTAGGGGATTTCGGCTCGGGGTTCTGGATAGGCAGAGAGACTCTCAGAGAACTCCTGGCCGAGCTGCAGGGATTATCGGAGAAGAGTTTGATCTCCAAGCTCATTCCTTTCACAGAGGAGGAGCTAGTGAGGTTCCTCTACGAGAACTCGTGCAATATAGGCAAAGTTGCTTCTTTCTCGAAGCCCCTACTTAGGGCGGTGGAAATGGGGGACCAAAAGGCCTACAGGATCCTCAATGACGCTATGAGGAAGTTAGCGGATCAGGCATTGAGCCTTTGCAAGATGCTAAGGGAGGACAAGCTTTACTACCACGGTGGGATGTTTGCCTCCAAGACTTACACCAGGTTCTTTACTTCTTACCTAAAGGAAAAGGGGATAAACGCTATTCCGAGCTCTGATCTCATAAAAGGTTTCGTGAAACTGGCCTCATCATAACTCTATCTCCTCTTCCTCCTCAATGGGTTTGACGCAGTCTATTTTGACCAACCGTTCATAGATCTGCTCTACTGCCTGTTTCACTTCCTCTTCCCTCTTAGCACCCGTGATCACCATCTTACCACTGCTGAAGATGAGTAGAACCACTCTAGGACCTTGCATTCTGTATATGAGCCCTGGAAATTGTTCCGGTTCATACATGATGTTCTCCAATAGGTAAGCCGCCTTATCCAAATTTACGTTGACGTGTAAGTTCGCAGAGGCTACGATGTTCTGTATCTGTATTTTGGGCCTTCCAGTTATGTTAATTCCATACTTCCTGAGCGACTTTATGATCCTCTTGACCGCTTTGATGAGTTCCTCTGTGCTCTTGGCTCCTGTAACGACCATCTTGCCTGACTTGAAGATGAGGGAGGTGACCTTAGGGGACTCGAGCCTATATATTAACCCAGGAAACTGATCTGGATCGTACTCCACGTTGGGCACACTTCTCTCCATTGCGTATAGATCCAACGTCTGCTCTAGGGTTACTGTGGCCACTATGTTCTCTATGTTCATTATTATTGACCTGTATGGAAGCATGTTCCCATAGAAAATTATATAAACGTGATATTTAAATCCACCCTTTTAAATCCCTAAGGACTATGTACGTAGCTTTGGACTACACAAAGAAGCTCTGTGGCTTCGACTGAACCTTTTGAATTAGGACATATAAACCGGATTCTGGGTTAGGACGGTAATGGAACTGAGGGAGATCCTGAACAAAGTCAGGAGCGGCGAGATCGATGTGGACTCCGCGGTGAACCAAATAAGGCTGTTGGGGATTGAGGAAATAGGAGATCAGGTCAAATTTGACCTAGGGAGATCACTGAGGAGGGATGTACCAGAAATCGTGTTAGCAGAGGGTAAGACTCCTGATACCGTAGTGACTATAGTCAACAAGACCACAAAGGTGAGTGACCTGGTTGTGGTGTCCAGGCTGAGCACAGATCATGTGAACAAACTAAGGGATTACATAGATTCAGTGCGCGATCTGAGCCTGGAGCTGAATTCTAGAGGGAGGATTGCGGTAGTGAAAAAAGTAGGCTTCGAAGTGACTCGCTATCCATGTAAAGTGGGGGTGATCACTGCTGGGACTGCTGACGTCCCAATAGCCGAAGAAGCAGTGACAATCATTAAGGTAATGGGGTGCGAACCCATAGCTATATACGACGTGGGCGTAGCGGGGATGCAAAGGGTTATACAAGCGGTTAAAAGGGTTAAGGAAGAGGACGTGGATGCGGTTATAGTCGTAGCGGGTATGGAGGGAGCCTTGGCTTCGGTCGTCTCTTCGCTCCTCGATCTTCCGGTGATAGGTGTTCCGACCTCTGTGGGCTACGGAGCCGGCGGAAGGGGTATAGCTGCATTACTGTCAATGCTTCAAGCTTGTCCCTTGGGGCTCACGGTGGTCAACATCGACAATGGAATCAATGCTGCGATCGTGGCTTCACTGATGGCGAAGCGCGTAGGCCTCTTAAGGAGGAATGGGAAAGAGTAGGGAGTTGATAAGGAGTTTTGAATGCCTGCTCCCTATTTCAATACCTTGTGGATCTCCCTGAGCACCAAGTCCTCAACTAGACTAATGGGCTCTCCCGTCTGCAAGGCTACCCGCTTTAAACTCTCATATTCCGGTTTAGCCCTAACGATACGACCGTTCAAGTCCTTACTCACCTTAACCTCGACTTCGAAGTCCTTACCTGAGATCACGACTTTGAGCTTGGTCACCTCCCTTTTGGGCACGATATCCCTCTGGACTTTGAAATACCTCACACCGAGAGTTCCTGTCTCCTCAATGAGGGCTCTCACGACATCCCTCCTTAGGTGAGGGTCTGTTATCACCCTGACCAGGTAACCTGGTCTGTTCTTCTTTCTGAACTCAGGCACTATGGTGACGTCTTTAGCACCAATCCGCATTAACTTCTCCAAAACATATCCCACGCGTTCCCCTGTCACATCGTCTAAATCGGTCTCCACTAGCAGGACTTCCTCTTCAGCTAGGATGAGGTCAGTCTCCCCTAAAGTAATCCTGAGGACGTTGGGGACTCCAGCGATATTCAAACTGCCCGCACCGTAACCCACCTTAAGTGGTCTCATTTGTGGGTAGTGTGTAGCGAACTGTCCACAGAGGTTAGCCAATAATGCGGCTCCAGTAGGGGTCGTGAGCTCCGCGTCCACTGGACCTCCCCTGATTAGGGCTTTAGAGGACCTGAGTATTTCTAAGGTAGCAGGGGCTGGAACTGGAGTTAAACCGTGGGAGAAACTAATGGTTCCACCTCCTAATGCGATCGGCATGCAGACGATCTCCGCGTTTACTAACCCCAGTGACTCCACCGCGATGGCCACGCCTAACACGTCCAGTAAAGTGTCCGTAGATCCGGACTCGTGGAGCTCTACCTGATCTACGCTTTCTCCATGTGGAGAGGCCTCGGCCTCTACCATCCTCTCGATCACCCTCTTGGAGAAATGTGATCCCCATTCAGATAGACCTAAGCTCGAAGAAACTCTCTTAACGAGATCCAATATTTCCCTTCCCGTTCTCGGTCTCCTCTCCTCAACGATCTTCACATCAGCATATGTTGCTACGAACTCGCCCCTCTTCACCTTCCCGAATTTCAACTCCACCCTTTTGAGACCATGCACCTCCTTATGGAGGACTTCGACTAGTTCCCCTATCCTTTCGCTCTCAGCCCCTAGGTCGACTAATGCTGACAGTAGCATGTCCCCTGAAACCCCTGATACAGAGGGGTCAATTACCAGCAGTTTAGGGGTCATCAACGTATTTGATCTCCCTGGCTAAAATTCCTCTCGTGGGGAATTGGGCTCAGACGCTCGGCTCCACTTTGGTGTAACCGAGTTTCGTCAAGCTCTCCTCCACTACTTGGAGGACCTCTGAAGGATCTCCTTCCTCAAGCAGGAAACCCCTTATTATCAATCCTTCAGCTGTCTTTCTATCTACCCCCCTACTCTGGAGGTAAAATACGCTGTCCTCACTCACCTTAGAGGCCGACGCTGAATGTCTAGCCTCTCTGATCTTGCCTGTCTTCACTTCGAGCATTGGCGTTACTACAGCCTTAGCCCCTCTGCTGATCAGCAGGGATCTGCCGATTATTGAGGTCGAGGAATCGGGAGCGGAACTGGATATGCTGGCCACTCCCCTTATGGAGGTATAGGCTTCGTCAGCGGCCACAGCCTTAAGTAGACCTTGGCTCGAGCTATATGGTCCCACGTGATTCACGTCTACCTTCAAGTCGATTTTATTGTCCCTAACTCCGAAAGCCCTAGCCTTAAAGCTCGACCTAGCCCCTTCCCCTAAATCCACCTTAATCTCCGCATGCCCCAGTCTTGTCCCTGAGGAGAATACGTCTAATTCCAATTCGCCCTGTATCTCCATCCTAGAGAAAAGGTAGAAGTGGGAAGAATTACCCAGGTTGACTAGCCTCACCTTCACTGAACTCCCCTCCGCTCCTCTGGCTCCCAATACGAGACTGCCCATGCCCGCCTCCACCCTGTTCATGTAAAAGAGTTCGATTTTCTCCCCTTTGCCCGCTTCCACCTCTACATTGAGGGGAGAGAAGAGTAAGGGACTAGTAGATACGTGATATATGAAGTATTTACCTCCTCTCGTCACCTTGAGTTTTCCGGCTGTAGCTAAGGTCAAGGCGACTAACTTCTCTGAACTGGGGGATATGACCGAATTGTAGGGTTCAGATGATAGGTCCAGGTTTCCCTCTATTACTTCGTTGTCCACTATGATCACATACTTATCCGCAGGCTTAAGCAGAGGTAAAATAGGTCTGATCCTTTCTCCTTGAGCCCTAAGGCTTAGGGACAGTCGATCGTACTCCTCCCACTCCGTGTAGTGTTTTAGTGTGGGCGAATCATTAACCCTTTGATAGGGTAGCTCTATGAAGAGCTTGAGTAACTCCTTCCTTTTATTAGACTCGGGTAGGGAGGATATATAACGAGTTACTTCGTCCGGATCCACTACCCCCAAAAAGTGCACCCTTTAAGCTACAGCACCTAGCTTCTCTATTTCCAACTTAATGACCCTATTCAGCATAGTAGCATACTCAAAGGGTAATTCCCTCATTATGTCGTCTATGAAACCTAACACCAGCATGGAAGTCGCCTCTTTATCCCCAATACCTCTCGTCCTCAGGTAGAATAACTGATCTTCGTTCATCCTCAACGTGTGAGCTTCGTGAGCCACGTCAGCGTCCTGCTCGAACACTTGATTGTGGGGATAGGTGAAAGCCTTAGTCTTATCGTCGAGCATGAGGGAGTCACACTTCACATAGGCCCTAGCATTAACCACACCCTTATTGACCCTTATGACGCCTCTGTATACATTAACTCCACCGTTGAACCCTATGTTTTTGTTGATCACCTTAGACCTAGTATCCGGGGCTGCGTGTATCATTTTGGAACCACTGTCCTTCCAGTCGCCCTCAGCCGTGGCCATAGTTACCACCAGGCTGGTAGAAGTAGCACCCCTTCCTCGTAATATGGTGGTGGGGTAAACTACACTGATCCGCGCCCCAAGCGAACCTTCTACCCACTCCACTGTAGCTCCCTGATCCGCCCAAGCCCTCTTATTATTGAAGTTTATCACGTTCTTGCTCCAGTTCTGTATGGTAGTGAACTTTATCCTGGCGTTACTCTTAGCGTAGAGCTCCACCATACCATCGTGGAAGGAGTCCTTGGTTAATTGAGGTGCACTACAGCCCTCAATGAAGTGTATGTAGGAACCCTCGTCCGCTATGAGAAGGGTATGTTCGAACTGAGCCTCCTGAGGCGTTCCTATCACGAAAAAGCCTTCCACAGGTGTCTGTATCCTCACGTTCTTGGGCACATAAACGAAGACCCCTCCACTCGAAAGGGCGGCGTGTAGCGCAGCGAACTTATGATCAGATGGGGGGAAGATCTTCATGTAGTATTCCCTCACAAGGTCTGGATACTTTTGGACAGCGCTCTCCATAGAGAGCATTATGACCCCCTTCTTAGCAAGCTCCTTCTTAACGTTCTGGTATATGGGCTCAGATTCGAACTGGGCCACTAAACCTCCTAGCACCTCCCTCTCAGACTTAGGTACTCCTAGCTCCTCGTAATACCTCTTTATCTCTGGCGGTATCTCATCCCAACTAGCCTTAGTGTCCAAAGAGGGCTTAACGTAGAGGCTCATCTCCGACACGTTCAGGTTACCAATAGCATCAGGGAGCCAGTTCGGAGTAGGAATCTTCTCGAAAAGTTCTAATCCCCTCAATCTCAACTTGGTCATCCACTCAGGTTCACTCTTGACTTTCGAGATCTCCTCTATGACACTCCTCCTGAGCCCAGCCCTGACTACCCTTTCGTGAAACTCATCAAAGGAGATCCTATTGTTCTTAGCCTCTATGGAAGCACTTATGATCTCTTGAAGATCTAAGCCGATTTGCTGTTCCTCCATTCTCACTCACTCTACCTTTAACTCTGTTAAAGAAACATTTAAATGTATGTATGAAGAGGTCGCCCTACAAAAATACCCGCCCTGTCTCGGATCTCCTTATGCTTTTGTGAGAAAGTGGTTAACTTAAAGAACTCTAGGAGCTAGGCTACCTTGTTCACTACAGCCTCGTAGCCCCTTTCATCTATTAATTTAGCCAGCTCTGAGCCTCCAGAGGCCACTATTCTGCCCTTATCCAGGACATGAACTATGTCCGCCTTAACGTAATCCAGTATTCTCCTGTAGTGAGTGATTATGAGGTATCCTGTGCCATTTTCAGATCTGAGCTTAGATATGACCTCCGATATTATCCTCAGCCCGTCAACGTCCACACCTGAGTCGGGTTCGTCTAGAATGGCTATCTTGGGCCTCAAGAGCAACATCTGTGCAACTTCCATCCTCTTCTTTTCCCCTCCACTGAAGCCTTCGTATACGTTTCTGTTTAGAATGGACTCGGGTAAACCCACCTCCTTGACCACACTCTTTAAACTCTCCAAGACCCTAGCTACTGTCTCTTTAGTTCCATAAACCCTGTTATACTCTGCAACTAAAAGTGTGGACAGCTTTATGTTCCCTATCTCTATTGGATTTTGGAAGGCCAGGAAGAGACCCTTCTTCACCTTTAGGTCCGGCTCTAGGGCGGTGATGTCCTCGCCATCAAGCAGTATTCTACCCTTCACTATCCTATACTTGGGATGGCCCATGATCGCCATTGAAAGGGAGGTCTTACCTGACCCGTTGGGTCCCATTAGGGCGTGGATCTCTCCCTCTTTTACCTCTAGGTTAATTCCCTTCAGGATCTGCTTCCCTTCCACTTCCACCACTAAATCCTCGATCTTTAGAGACTTCATATCAGACCACCGAAGCCATTCAAAGGAACTTCCTCTCGAGCCAGGGGAAGTCCTCTAGGTAAATAACGCATGAGGAGTTTTTAACTGTGACCTCTAATATGTCGATCAAGGAGGAAACTACTAGCTTAATATACATATCGTGGATTTGTTGGAGAGCTTGTCTTGCTTCATGAATGAGGTTGAAAGCGTTACTCACCCTCTTAACGCTGGGAAAGATGAGGACCATTACAGCCTCATCTAGAATGTTATTCACCTTCTGGAGGACTTCCTTAACTACCTCCCTCACCTTCTCCTCGTTTGAACTCTCGACTGCAGCCAAGGCGTTCCTAACGATGGAGGATATGGAGAGTAAGGTCGAGGCAGTGGACATCACTATCTGATCCCTCACCTGCTGCGTTTCTGAGGTACTCGTCTTGCCCAAGATCCTCCTGGAGAGCATTGTGTATATCCTAGTGAGCTCCTCATTGAGCCCTGAATTGTCCGAAACTTTACGTGAGGTAACCAATGAAGCGAAATCATCGATCTGCCTTGCCACTATGTTAAGCATCCTCCTAAGCAGCGACTCCTCGCTTATCTTCTCAGTGTCCAGCAAGCATTCCACTTTAACCCTGTTGCTGGAGACCTCGGTTATCTCGAGCCCATTTATCTGCTTTATGGAATTGGTAACTTGTTCCATCTCGTTTTGGCTCAAGGACTTCTTACTCTCTAATATGACTTCGTCATAACCCAATGAGTATAGGCAGGAAACTACGTTCTGGATCCCCTGTTTCGCTGAGTCCACGTCGATCCATATACTCCTCTTTCCGTTACTCATCTTGACTTTCTCTGCTACTAGTTTAAGAACCCCCTTTGAGTCGACCTCAACTATCACCTTGTCCCCAGGCTTTATATTCCACTTATTTATCCACTTCTTGGGTAAAGTAACGAAAAGAGAGGAGGAGCCCAGCTTCTGCACCTTCCTAGCTTCCACGTCCTTGTGTTCCCTAATTTCCTCAGTAGAACGCAAAACGGTCACTTTATAGTATATCTTTAACGCTGTTTATAAAGGTATTTATACGCGAGGCATGTGAATTAATATCTACTTTTTTAACCTTTAGGTATGTCAACATGGATCAACCACTTTATTCTCTTTATAGAGATCCTGGATGTATCGGCAGCTCTAGGCGTCCTAATTCTGAGTGAGTATCGCTGCTTTTGCTTGTTGGTTATTAAGACGAGGATCTCCCCCTCACCCACTGTGAGCCTCACGTCGGATTCGTTGGCGTAAGGGACGTCTATTAAGTAGTGGTAGCCCTTCTCGTCTTCATAATGTGTGTATAGGGGCTGGACCGACTCCTCAAGGGAGGAGAACATGGTCTCCCTTATCCTGTCGATCCTGGACCTCATCTCCTCTATCTCACGCCTGATCTCCTCTATTTCCTCAACCACAGTCCTCTTCACGTCTCCCTTGAAAACGGGCATGACTCTCACGCGTAAGTTGTTGTGCCCCTGCCGAAACTTGGCATTTGCCTCTTCGTCTGTTCCATTAACTCCCTTATCCTAGACCTGATGTTCTCAGCCTCGCGCTCTAACTTAGATGTGTCCACTTTCACTCCAATGTATTTACCTATGAACTCGATGGCCACTATCGCCGCCTCTGGGTCTGGAAGGTCTAATAGGGATTCAACGGTTATAACAAGGTTCCTAATGCCGGTCCTCTTCGAGTCTAAGAGTATTTTAGCGTAAGGTCCAACTATGTAGCCATCACCGAACTTCCTGATCTCCTCCACTTTACTCATCTCCTCAGCAAGATCTTCTCCACTTGAGATCCAGAAGGCTGAAGGTCTATCCAACTCTAGTCTATTAGGGACGGGGACTCCGGTAATCGAGATCACAGTATCCACTGCGTATTTCCTCGCAATCTCCATCACTAGCCCCGAGACCTGAAAAGCAAGGTCAGGATTGAGGGCGGACCAGGAGTTGAGGGCGATGACGTTAGACGAGTAGAAGGCCCTTATGGGGGATTTGGCGACTCCATTGATCACTTGGACCAAGTATGGGGAATTAGGGTAACTTACCTCAGCGAATTCCCTCATGCCCAAGGAGTTTATCAAGTACTCCGTGGCTATCTCCCCCACTAACCCAGCATCGGGTATGCCTACGATCATGTAAGACGGGCGCCTTAAGTTAGGTTCCTCTAATTCTAGTAGCTCCAAGTCCAGGAACTTGGTTACTTTCATTCCTTCTCTATCTTCTTTACATACTCTTCCCATTTCATTAGCTTTTCTATTTCATCCCTATTGGAGATCTCTACTTTCAAGATCCAACCCCTCCTATAGGGGTCTGCGTTTATGAGCTCCGGGGAGCCCCTGAGCTCCTCGTTGACTTGGATCACTCTGCCAGAAAGAGGCGCGTAAATGTCAGCAGCTGCCTTCACCGACTCAACAGTAGCTACTACCTCGCCTTTGCCCACCTCCCTTCCCACCTCCGGGAGATCTACCCCTACTATGTCCCTGAGTTTCTTCTGTGCATAATCTGTTATCCCTACCACGGCCACGTTCCCCTCTACCTTTACATACTCATCGCTAGGAGTGTATAATCTGTCCTTCATGACCACATACCTTCCCACCGTTACACTATCATCCATTTCGGATCACTTGATGAAGGGGAAATCGGAGATTTTAACAGTGTGTAACCTAGACCTCACTTCCACCTGAGCCCTGAGCCCCATGAGAGCGTGGCTTGCGTAGATATAACCCATAGCTATGGCCCTATTCAGATAGGGCGAAAAAGTCCCACTGGTGACTCTACCAATCTCCTTTTCTAGAAGGACTACCCTATTACCACTTCGGGGAACTATCCTCACCCCTTTCTCAAACCTCATCCCTACCCTAACCCTCCTAACCCCGTCCTTAAGGGCATCTATAATGCTGTCCTTACCCACATAGTCCTTATTCAAGGAGAATACCCAATACCTCGCCTCTACAGGGTTCACGTTCTCGTCTATATCCTCGCCATAAAGCACGAAGCCCATCTCCATCCTAAGGCTGTCCCTAGCCACTAGGCCAGCTGGTTTGGCCCCCTTCTCGATTAGGGAAGTCATTAACTCCCTCGCCTCATCAGGGGTTGCCCATATCTCGTAGCCTTCCTCTCCCGTCCACCCAGATCTGCTCACTAAATAAACTTCACTCTTACCCAATTTGGTGTTAAGCTTGAACTTGAGGTGATCTAATCCTAAGTCCCCCATGATCTGGATAGCCCTCTTACCCTGGACTGCTAACATAGCGTAGTTAAAGGTGAGGTCCTCCACCTCTAAGGAGCTATTCCTTCTTATCCACTCAGCCACCTTCTGTCTGTTTACGGCGTTAGTCACTACCAGGTAGTGCCCCTTTTCCACTCTGTATAACATCACATCGTCTATGAAGCCACCCCTTTGATTGAGGAAAGCTGTTGGCCCACTCATTTCCCCGTCCTTCTCAGGTATCTCCTTGGAGACCAAGTAATCTAACTCGCTCTCCTTTCCTCGCACTCTGAGTCTGCCCATATGGGAGAGATCGAAGACTGCAGCATTAGTCCTAACTGCCATATGCTCGTCCTGATAGCCCGTAAACCCCATGGGCATCTCCCAGGAGGCGAACTCACCGAAATTGGCCCCTAACTTCTCCTCTAGATCCCGAAGAGGTGTACTAAACAATATATACGCCTATCCTTACAGCACACCGCGAGTAAAAATGCTCTACCATCCCTGGCTACCGAACCTGTCGCAGGTCCGCGAGATGCTCCAGGAGATCGGCGTCGAATCCATCGAGCAGCTTTTCTCGGACATCCCACCCGATGTGAGACTGAAAAGGGAACTCAGAGTTGCTGAAAAGGAGCCCCTCAGCGAATATCAGATCTCTCTTCTTCTTGGGCAGGTAATTTCAATGAACCAAAAGCTTAAATACCCCCCCTTCCTAGGGGGAGGAGCTTGTCCCCATTATATTCCACATGCAGTTAAATCGATAATAGGGAGATCCGAGTTCTACACCTCGTACACCCCATACCAACCTGAGGTCTCGCAAGGACTCCTCCAAGCCCTCTTCGAGTACCAGAGCATGATAGCGGAGTTACTAGAGATGGAAGTGGTCAATGCATCCATGTATGATTGGGGGAGCACACTGGGTGAGGCGGCGCTCATGAGTTACAGGCTCAACGGAAGGAGGCGGATACTAGTGCCCAAGGCAGCTAACAGGTATAGACTAGAGGTGTTAAAGACTTGGGCGAGAGGCAGAGGTCTGATTGTCCAGGAATACGACTACGATGCAAAGGGTAGGATTGACTTAGGGGATTTGGAGAGGAAAGTGGACAGAGATGTCTCCATGATTTACGTGGAACAGCCAAACTACTTCGGCGTTCTGGAGGACTCCGTTGAGGCTGTAGTAGACGCGACCAGGAAAGTTGGGGCGATCTCGGCGATTGGGGTGAAACCGGTGAGTCTAGGGATCCTCAAACCGCCAGGCGAGTATGGTTTTGATATAGCCATAGGTGATGCCCAGGAACTAGGCATTCCCCTTAATTTCGGTGGACCATACGCTGGAATCTTCGCCGTGAGGTGGGACGCAAGGTTAGTAAGGCAGATGCCGGGTAGAATAGTGGGGATGACTACTGATGTTGAAGGTAGGGAAGCATTCACCCTAATTCTACAGACCAGAGAGCAATTCGCCAGGAGGGAGAAAGCTACCTCTAACATAACCACCAACGAATCCCTTATGGCTATTGCGGCGGCCATCATGTTAGCCCTGCTGGGACCTGTGGGGATCAAGGAGTTGGCGGAGGAAATACTAAGTAGATCTCGGTACGCCTATAGGAAGATCCTGAAGGAAGGTGGAGGAGTAGTCTTCGACTCAGACTTCTACGAGGAATTCCTAGTGTCCATACCAAACTACGAGACTATTCACTCCAATCTACTATCCAACGGGATTCACGGTGGGCGAGAACTGGAGAAGGGAGTCGTCCAATTCTGTGTAACCGAGGTTCACACGAAGCGTATGATAGACGAATTAGTATCCAGGATAGGTGAGTCCATTGTGGTTACAGGCTAACTGGGAGGAACCTTTAATCTTCGAGAAGGGCGGTAAAGGAAGGCGTGGTTATATTGTGCCTGTGGATGAGGAGATAAGGAAAGAGGTAGGGGATCCCTTAGTCCCCGAGAAGCTGAGGAGATCTAAGAACGCTGAAATCCCAGAACTGAGTGAGCAAGAGGTCGTGAGGCACTTCACCAGGCTATCCCAAATGAGTTTCGGGGTGGATCAAGGTATGGTACCCTTAGGGTCCTGTACAATGAAGTATAACCCAAAGGTAGAAGAGATCGCGTCGTCTTTAGCTGAGTCGCTACACCCGCTCCAGGACGAGGCCTCAGTTCAAGGGATCATGTGGGTTTTGTATCAAATGCAGGACTGGTTAGCTGAGATCACGGGAATGGACTTATGTAGTCTCCAGGTCCCAGCAGGTTCCGCTGGAGAGTTGGCCGGAGTCCTAATGATCAGGAAGTACAACGCTGAGAAAGGCAGGACTAAAGACGAGATGCTAGTAGCTGATACTGCTCATGGCACGAACCCGGCCAGCGCCTCAATGGCTGGGTTTAAGGTGATCTACATAAGGTCAAACAATGAAGGGCTAGTAGATCTGAATGCCCTCCGATCGTCCCTCTCCGATAGAACCGCAGGCTTCATGCTCACCAATCCCAACACATTAGGTCTCTTTGAGGCTAACATCCTGGAGATCTCCAAGGCTATGCACGAGAAGGACGCTTTACTCTACTACGATGGAGCCAACTTGAACGGTATCTTGGGGATAGCAAGACCAGGGGACATGGGTTTCGACGTAGTCCACCTCAATTTGCATAAAACCTTCGCTGTCCCACATGGAGGTGGAGGGCCAGGGGCTGCTGCCATATGTGCTAAAGGTGAGATAGCGAATTACCTCCCTGGCCCCTTGGTGAAACTGGGCAAAGGGCAATATCGTTTCGAGTCCCCACCTAAGTCCATAGGCAGGATATCGACTTTCTACGGCAACGTGGGCAACATAGTCCGCAGCTACGCCTACATCCTTGGATTAGGCTCGAGCGGCCTCAAAAAGGTAGCAGAATTGAGTACTCTAGGCACGAACTACTTGATAGCTAAGCTGAGGGGGATCCAAGGTTTGAGGCTTTATCCTGATAACGAGAAGCCTAGGAAACACGAGGTGGTTTACACTGGTAGGGAGATGGTTAAGGAGACAGGAGTTACAGCTGAAGATGTAGCCAAAGCGATCTTAGACAGAGGATTTTATGCTCCTACAATTTACTTCCCTCCGGTCGTGGAGGAGGCTGTAATGATCGAACCCACAGAGACCGAGCCTAAGGAAGTTTTAGATGCTTTCGCTACCGCTTTAAGGGAAATTTCAGCTAAGGCCTACTCTGACCCGGAGGAGATCAAGAAGTCCCCCCTGAGGACCGCTAGGAGGAGAGTAGACTTGGCTAAAGCCAACCACCCTTCAACTGTCACCCCCACCTATAGGGTTAAGAGACTCAGGGAATCGGGGAATATATCGGCACTGGTCTGACTTCACTCTTCCTCCTCGTCGATGTCGATCTCTATGGTATACGGTTCTGAGGGTTTTTCCTCTTCCTCGCCCACTACCTTAGTGCCTCCTTTCCCTGAGATCTCCACCGTCGATCCCCCTGCTTTCACTTTGGACACAACGCCCCTCCACCTGTTACCGCACTTGCTACACTCAAAGAAACCCATGACCGTTATGGTTATCCTTCCCTTTGAGTCAGGGAGTGGAGAGATCAACTGCCAAGTCTTGACGGGTTTCTCCTCCCTATTCCCGCAAACAGGGCATGCATGTATGTCCTGCTGCTTCTTCCTAGGCATTCAAATCGAGGATAAGATGTGAACTAACTAGGTAATAAGTTAGCACCAACACCGCTAAAAGTGCGAAGAAGAGACCGTTCTTAATGGAGTTATATCTCCCCAAGGCGATCAACCAGTATGCAACAGCGTTGAAAGTTGCGAGCAAAAGGATCATTGAAAGCCTGGGTAGAGAGTAGACGTAAGCTATATAGAACGCTGCAGTCACCCACGTTGTTAGGAATGCCCTGGCGTTGCTCAATTTCCCCTGCAGGAGCTTCCAGTAGATGGGTGAGAGGAAAGCGAAGGCCGTAAAATCGGAGACTAGGATCAACCACATATACCTCGACTTCAACATTCATTGGACGTAATAATGATTTCCGATTACATTCTCCTGATAAGGAAAGTTGAGGGCTTTCAAATATTGGACTCAAGGGGTAACCCCACAGTGAGGATCTACGTGGTAACTGAGGGGGGTATCAGGGCCCATGCTGACGCACCATCGGGCAAGTCCAAGGGAAGAAAGGAGGCCTACGAATTGAGGGACGAAGACGGTGTTGGAGTGAAGAAGGCGTTGAAGGTAGTCAGGGACTACGTGGATCCGGCTCTCCACAACCTGAGGGTTGACGATCAGCGTCTCATAGACTCCACACTAAAGAGGATTGACGGCACTAAGGAGTTAAGGAACATTGGAGGTAATAACGCGATCGCTACCTCCATAGCTGCTGCTCGGGCTGCTGCAGCCTCTCACTCCCTAGATCTCTTCCAGTATCTGGGGGGAAAGGTTCCCTTCGAGATCCCTGTGCCCCTCCTAAACGTCATAAATGGCGGAGTCCACGCTGGGAACGAACTTAGGATTCAGGAGTTCCTAGTTATACCCTATGCCTTTGATAGCTTCGAGCAGGCTATTTTGGCCTCAACCAAAGTGTATAAGCGGTTAAGGGATTTGGTGAAGCAGAATTTCGGCCCCATCTTCACCTCGGTGGGCGATGAAGGAGGCTTCTCACCTCCGCTCAGGAGGGCTGGGGAAGCCCTTTCACTGATTCAGAAAGCCATAGAGGCCGAAGGATATAAGGACTCCTTTGGGCTGGGAATAGACGCTGCCTCCAATGAATTCTACGATGGCCAGGCTGGAACCTACACCGTGGATCAGCTCAAGTTGAGCGCAGGTGAATTGGTGGATTACTATGTAGAACTGGCGAACTCGTTCGGTCTACTCTACATAGAGGACCCCTTCAACGAGGATGACCTACAGCACTTCGCCGAACTTCAGAGCAAATTGAAGAGGACCTTAGTCACGGGAGACGACCTCTACGCTACTAATGTCTCCTTATTAGCCAGGGGAGCCGAAGCGGGAGCCACTAGGGGGGCTATTGTCAAGCCAAACCAAGCTGGTACCCTAACCGATACCTTGGACTTTTGCACCCTTGGTAGGGATAAGGGGGTCAAGTTAGTGGTAAGCCACAGGAGCGGGGATACAGAGGACAACTACGTCGCAGATATAGCCCTAGCAGTCTCCTCCAATTTCATTAAGTCTGGCGCCCCCTCCAGGAGCGAGAGGACATCTAAATACAACAGACTACTGGAGCTGGAAAAAGTATACCAGCTTAAGTTCAGGGGAGAAAAGTCCCTAACTTAGGGTAACAGCACTCCCACTAGGAGTAGAAAAGCGCCAAGAAATACCATGAGGGCTAGGAATTGCTTAGTGGTCATAGAGGGAACAGAAGTGAAGGCCCTCACTGTGAGGTAACCTAGGCCCACTATGAGGAACGCCACCAGGATTCCCAAACCTACTACTACTAAAGCAAAGGAGAAGGCGGAGAAGTTTAGGGCATGGAGTGCTGAGGACGCATGATTAAACGCCTGTTGAAGATCCTGTAGAGTCATCTTGTTTAAACCCAAAAACTAACTTGCCCCTGGGCATTACTTTTAAACTTTTCCTTCCTTAAGCTCACTTGAACCGATGATGAGGGTTAAAAGCGCCTAAGGGTGAGGAGGCTAGACCTACTGAGGCACATTCCTTTTAAGCGTTACAGTAGTGAATATAGGATTTCGAGGGTAATAATGCCAATTCTATCCGAGATGATCACGAGGTTCGTGGGCCAGAAGGTCAAGGACATATACGGAAGGGAGTTCGGCCTACTCGTGAACGTCTACTCTGAGATAGATGGGAGTGTGAATGGAGTGGAGGTTTCAACTGGCAACGAAGTCATCACTGTAGACCCCTCCAGGTTCAAGGTGGAGGAGGACAGGATCCTTGCTCTTCCTGAGTGGAAGGCCGAGGCCAATAGGATCCTTGCCTTAATAGATAAGTCCAGGAGGAGGCAAAGAGCCTTGGAGGAACTGTATAACAAGGGAGAAGTCACCAAGAGCATGTATGATGAGATGAAGAGGAAGATAGACTCTGAGTTCCTGAAGCTCAAGGATGACTACGTTAAGCTCAGGAATAGGCTCAAGAGTAGGCTCAACGAGATCGACGATCAATTACTTCACATAGAGAGGGTTATATCCATGCTCAAGATGAATTACATAGCTAACGAAGTACCCGAGTCCTCTTACAAACTATCAATAGAGGTATTGAGGCAGGCCAAGGAGACGTCGATCGCGGAGAAGGACGACCTGAGGAAGACCTTGGACAGAATGGAGTCGATAGATAAGGAGTCTATGGAAGTGAAGCCCGTCTCACAGGCCCAGGAGTTCCAGAAGAAGGAAGACTCACAAATACAGCTTCCAATTCCAGTCAAGGTCATAAACTCGGTCTGAGGGAGTTAGATCCCAATGATAAGGAAGATCCCTTTTCTGTCTAAGGTATCGAGGGGAGGCAAAAGGAAGGAGGATCTGGGGAACCTCCTGGTGGGAGTGGCGGTTAGGTTAAAGGAACAGCAACGGAAATTGGATGAGGCGAAGAGGAGGCTCCAGGAGAGGGACTCAGACCTCTTTCAGAAGGTGAAGAGGGCTTACCTAGAGGACGACAGGGTCAAGGCCTCCATATACGCCCAGGAAATCGCGGATATAAGAAAGATGATCAAGGTCATATACACGGCTTACCTGGCCCTAGAGAAAGTAGTGCTGAAGCTGGAAACTGTACAGACGATCCAAGACGTATCCATAGTCCTCTCGCCCACCCTAAAGATACTGGAGGGGTTAAAGGAACAGGTTAGGGGAATAGTTCCGGAGGTAGCTATAGCCCTAGAGTCCATAACAGCTAACGTGAACTCCATAGCCATAGAGACCGGAGCCATGAGTGAGAGAATACCCTCTTTGGCTTCACACATGGACGATCAGGCTAGGCGAATCCTCGATGAGGCTGCTAGGTCGGCTGAGACGGAGCTACGTAGTCAGTTGCCTGATCTGCCCCAGCCTCCCAAGGAATTGGAAATAGCACAGCAGCGCGCAGTGGCTAAGAGACCTCTTAGGGAAGAGGACGTAATGGAGTATATTGTCACTCATGGAGGATTCCTGGACCTGGACGAGATCGCTAGGCAATATGGGGTAGCTAAGGAAGAGGTAATTAACCTTGTGAGTAACCTGTCCAAACAGGGCAAGATCAGTATAGCGTGATCCGTATTGAGTGCCCAGGTAATGTTAGAGGAGCTAGCTAGGAAACATGCTCTTAATGCTGTAAAAGCGGACAAGGAGGGGAAGAAGGATGAGGCTATAACCAACTATCAACGCGCAATAGAGGTCTTGGCCCAGTTAGTTGCAATGTATCCAGACTCAGTGGCTAGGCATGCATATGAACAGATGATAATTGAATATAGACGTAGAATATTGGTGCTTAAGGAGATGTTACCCGAAGGGACAGATGGAGATGGTGAGAGAAGGGAGGAGCAGATCGTAATGTCGGAGAAGCCCAAGGTCAAATTCAAGGACATAGTGGGCCTAGATGAAGTAAAAGAAGCACTCAAGGAAGCCATAGTCTATCCCAGCAGGAGGCCTGATCTCTTCCCATTGGGTTGGCCCAGGGGAATTCTCCTATATGGTCCGCCGGGATGCGGTAAGACCATGATAGCGGCTGCCGTGGCTAACGAGATAGATTCGGTGTTCATTCATGTAGATGCGGCTAGTATCATGTCTAAGTGGTTGGGGGAGTCAGAGAAGAATGTGGCTAAGGTCTTCAATACTGCTAGGGAGCTCTCTAAGAAAGAGGATAAGGTAGTCATAATATTCATAGACGAGCTAGACGCTCTCCTGGGAATGTTCAACACTGAAGTAGGAGGAGAGGCGAGGGTGAGGAATCAGTTCCTCAAGGAGATGGACGGGCTCTTGGATAAGTCAGAGAACTACAAAGTATATGTTATAGGAGCTACTAACAAGCCATGGCGACTTGATGACGCTTTCATTAGACGTTTCCAGAAGAGGATATACATAAAGTTGCCCGACTTTCAGCAGAGGCTAGCGCTTTTCCAGCACTACATATCCAAGGTTAAGGTGGAGAACCTTAACTTAGAGGAACTTTCCAAGATGACTGAGGGATACACTGCCAGCGATATAAGGGATATAGTCCAATCCGCTCACATGATAGTAGTGAAGGAGATGTTCACTAAAGGTGAGGATCAACCTAGACCCATAACCATGAATGACTTTCAAGAGGTGCTCAAAGGTAGGAAACCCAGTGTTAACCAAGAGCTCATAAAGGTATACGAGAGCTGGCAGGAGAAATTCAAGGCGCTTTAGCGTTTATTTAGCGGTCAGATACCCCAGGGTTTTCCTCACCTGTAGGTTTGGCATGACTCTCATCATCCCCATTCGAGGAAGATTTTAGTTGCCCTGCCTAATTTCCTGCCTTAACGAAACCAACTGGTAGCTCCCATTGGGTAATCTGCGTCTAATGGTTATGGGAAGCACTCTCCTTTCGAACTCGGCCTCAGCTATGGATATGGGATCTCCACTGGTAGCGGAGGGGTCTATGAGCGGAATCGCTCCCATGGAAAGTTGAAGTGCCCTAGCTCCTATTATCCTGGCCCTCTCGTACTTCGTTATTGCCCCCTCGGGAAGGAGGAACTGCATTATAGACTACCAGCTCTGTTTTAATTTCTTCGCTTAAATAACTACTCCCAGATGACCTCTTGCTCTATAAAGGAAGGTAGCCTGCATTCCTCTGGCGGTTTAGAGGCGTACTCGAAACCTAAGCTGTCAGCCAAGGCTTTCATTAACTTATTCACCCCTCTGTAATCGACTACTCCCATCAACCCTATCCTGATCATCTTAGAGGACATTTCCCCCACCCCCTTAGCTACCTCTATTCCACGTAACCTCAGGCCTTCCACGAGATCCTCCGCTGGGGAGTGGAAGACAGCCACTACCGTATTGGAGAAGTCCCCTTCACTACCTGTTAATTTCATTCCCCACTCCTCAAGGACTCCTCGGACGAATCTAGCGCAGGCCTCATGTCTTCTCCACCTCCTTTCAAGTCCCTCTTCCTTCAGGATCTCACTAGCCCTGAGGCTAGCGAATACCGGACCTACTGCCGCTGTAAAAGGGGTCTCACCCCTATCCTGGAATTTGAGGTGGAGTGAAAGATCCAAGTAACTAGGAACGTCCGATTGCCTCAACTTTCTCACTGACTCACTGGATAAGGCCACGAAAGACACGCCTGGTACAGAAGCTAAAGCCTTCTGGCTCGCGGTAGCTACAGCATCGATTCCCCACTCTTCAACCATGATCTCATAGGCAGCGAATCCTGAGACCGAGTCGACTAGGACTTTCTTTCCCCTAGACTTGACCTCTTTAGTCACTTCTCTCAAGTTCCTTACAGCTGTACCTGCACTGGTCTCGTTGTGAACTAGAGCGACTGCAGTAGCATCGTCGTGAGAGTCCAAGGCCTCTCTCACGTCTTTAATTGTGATCGTTTGTGCAAAGGGCTTCCTCACTTCGACCAATTCAGCGCCTCTTCTCCTAATGGACTCGAGGAGCCTGTTCCCGAATTCCCCATAGGAGAAGCCTATGACCTTCTCGCCCCTAGATACTAAGGAGTAGATCATGCTCTCCACCGCTAACGTCCCTGAGCCCGATAGAATGGCCACCCTCTCGGAAGAGGAGAAGTCCACTAGCATCTCCTCTAACCTCCTAATTACCTTCCTGAATAACTCGGACCTGTGGTTCACTACCCTCGAAGCCTCGGCGGAAACACTCTTCGGCACTTCCACGGGCCCTGGGATGAACATCACTTCTCGTAAACCTCCCTAATGGCCTGAAGCAAGTTCTGGGTAGTCTGAATGGCTATCCTATATTGAGCTTCCCTAGTTTGAGCCCCTATGTGGGGGGACACGATCACCCTCTCGTGGTTCAAGATCTCGAGTTCCCAATCCTCCTTAGGGGGTTCATTCCACATAACGTCAGTGGCATAGAATCCAACCCTACCAGAGTTCAAGGCCTTTAGTAGAGCCTTACCATCGATCGCAGCTGCCCTACTAGTGTTCACCAGTATTAAACCTGGCTTGACCTTTTCAAATTCCTCATTCCCGAATAAGGGCTTGGATTTTTTGGACACAGTTACATGAAGGGAAATTACATCGGAACTCCGCAATAGGCGATCAAGGTCTACTACTTCAACTCCCAGGGCAGCTGCCCTCTCCCTTACATCAGTTATGTCATAAGCTATTACTCTCATTCCCATGGCCAAGGCCACTCTCGCCACATGAGTCCCTATCCTCCCGAATCCGATCACACCCAATACCTTGTCACTGAGCTCCACCCCAGTTATCTTGACGAACTCTCCTCTCTTGGCGGACTGTATGGCCTCGTGGAGCCTGCGCGCGGCGGCTATCATGAGACCTATAGTGAGCTCAGCAGCTGAGGCGGTGGAAGCGCCAGGGGCATAAACGATTTTAATTCCTCTCTTAGTGGCCTCCTCGAAGTCTATGTTATCCACGCCTATACCAGCTCTGGCTATTACTCTCAACTTAGAGGCAGCCTTCATGATCTCTACGTCTACTTTAGTCCTACTCCTCACCACTATTACATCATAGTTTCCGATTATCCTTAGGATCTCCCCTCTGGAGATCTCAGGTCTGTAGTCCACCCTGAGGCCCAGCTCTGAAAGAGTAGTAACCATATATTCGTCCACAGGATCCGTGATCAGTACGCGTATCTTCCCCTTTTCAACAGAGCTAGTGTACAGTAGACCCTCCTTCATCTTCCTCACCTTCAACAATTCGAAGGTTTAACAGGATGATGAGAATGAGCTATAGGAGCTATAAACTCGGCTATCTAGAGGAAAATGTAATGGACTCGCAGAGACTCTAAAACGGTCATTTATTCCCATTAGGGTTCACTGCTCTCTTAGGGAACTGATTAAAATACCTTACGTTTTCGGGTCTCTTTGCCTTCAGTCGTCCTATTCGCACTCCCTTCATAAGGGTAAATTCGTTTTTAATCCAATTATCGTTTTCAGCAGTTCCTCCTGAAGTAAAGTCTCCACCTTGATATCATAACATTATTAATAGCAGGCATTGAAATTCATAAACATTATAGCATCCAATTGGAGGATGCCACTGTGGAGTCCTTGAGCGATGTGGGGGTGGAGGAAGGCGCGGAACTCCCCACTTCGTGGATTAGGGTCTAACACCACAACCTAGGTGGGGAGTAATGCAAGGGTGGGGGGAACTAGGGTTGATCGAATATCGTGAAACCCTATGAAAGTCTCTCCTAGACTCTCCATGAGTGGAGGCAAAGGTAATTTTAAGAGAGATCGCGAGAGGTCTATGAAAGCTTATGTATGTAGACGAGTCAATGTCTATTTGCCGTCCAAGCGAAGTCCTCGAACTCCATAAACCCTCTTATGTTTTAGTGGAACCCGCTTTGCTCAAAGTCAACCACTTAATGCAGGTGTTTCCCCCATTATCCGTTATCTCCTCTACTTGTCCTCACAGAATAACTTCACCAGCCTGGGTAGAGGCGGTCGAGTTCACGGATCACGGGTTAATAGTCAAAGAAGGAATCAAGGTAGTGGAGGGTGAGCTTAAGGTGGAATCAAAGGAGGTTAAACCACTTTTCACCCTTTCGAGACTCTTGGGACAGGTTAAGCTAAGGCTGGCAGAGGTGGAACGAGATACGATTCCCCTCTTGAGCTTAAATGGTGACCAGGTAATAGGTGTCAGGCGAAGACAAGTGCTCGTTTACACCCATGATTACTCCATCCATTTGAGGCTAGCTGCTGCCGCTGTGAGATACTATTTAGGTTAAGTCGTTATCAGCGCTGAACATTATCTCCTCGATCTCACTCCTCTTCCTCCTTCTCGATTGGCTCTCCTCTAGGGTACCACGACTTACAAGTTCGTAGAAAACTGCCCTCTTCCCAGGTCGATTCCTGAGGAGTCTCCCTAACCTCTGGACGAATTGCCTCTTAGATCCTGAACCTGATATGAGGATACCTACGTTTGCGTCTGGTATGTCCAACCCCTCATCCCCTACGGTAGTAAGGACTAGGACCCCTGACTTGGATTCGCGGAACTCCCTTATTATGGACTCCCTCTCCTTATCTGGAGTGTCTCCAGTCAAGGAGAGTGCGTTGAGGGTTTTAGCTAACGCTTCAGCATGATCACGATATTGGGTGAAGACCAGAACCTTATTTCCCTTGCTTAACTCCTCGCTGACTATCTGTCTGACCTTGGACAGTTTGTTCATGTGTAACGCAGCCAACTTCCTAAGCTTAGTCAGAATCCTTAACGCTTCCATCGCCGAGAGATCGCCTTTGTTCGCAGCCTTTATTAGCTGGTCCACGGTCCTCCCCTTAGACTTAGACTGGTACTGCGAAGTCAAACCCTTATACGTCAACCTATCCCCTTGGGTCAGATCCACCTTTACTTGAACTATCTCATAGTCTGCCAAATATCCTTCCCTCCTCAATTCCTCAACTCCCTTATGGTAAACTAGTCCACCCATGAGCTTGAAGAGTTCGTGATGTCTTCCATCTGTCCTATACGGAGTCGCTGAGAGGCCCATCCTCTTAGAGGCGATACTACCCATTGCTATACTCTTGAACTTCTCAGCGGGGAGGTGATGAACTTCGTCTACTATGAGGAAGTCGAAATCGCGGTATAACTCGGGGTGCTTGTAAGCGGTCTGGTATGTGGAGATCGTAACGTCTCTGATCTGTTTAGAGTCTGAGTAAAATAAACCCACAGTGAAGTCGCCCTCTAGGAGCTCACTAACAGTGGACTCCCACTGCCACATCTGGTCCTTAGTGAAGGTCACAACAAGAGTGGGTGACCTGGTTAAAGCTATTGCAGCCACTCCTATAACGGTTTTTCCTGAGCCCGTAGGAAGGGAGATGACTCCCTTCATACCCTCTCTCTGCCACTCCCTCAATGCATGTTCCTGGTAATCCCTGAGACAACCCTTGAACCTCAGGTGAACCTCAGGAAATTTCCTTCCAACCTCGTCGAGCACCCTGAGGCCGTACTTGGTCAATATCTGTTTGACCTCAGGGTAAACGAAAGGGTAAGCGAAGAATACGCGGTTCTCTGGATCGTATCTGGCCACCCCTGTTAACTCATCGAAGGCATCGCCTATCTCTGGACTAAGCGATACGATCAATCTGCTCGAATTCAATGAGATCCTGGCTTGGTGCTTCCCACCTATGAGTTCGTTTATACTCCTTAGGTCCTCATCGCTCAAACTTACTCCCAGCTGGCCTAATGTGGAGGTTATGAATTCTGGTTGTACACCATTTTTAAGTGCCTTACTCAAATTGAGCTCTATGACTAGACCATTCCTATCCCTCCCTAAGTAATCGGAGAACTTCATTAGCTTCCTGAAGCTCTCGTCACTTATCCATCCACTTACGTAGTAAGTCCTCAAGTTCCTCACCAACAAGTTCCACAAATTGAAAACTCGTACTCTTCATAATATTAATAACATCCTTTACGCTTACGTGGTAAATTACCTTTCCTTCCTGGGGGATCACATAAACTAACTCCCCCTCTTCTACCCTACCGTGGGATATGGGGATCTCCACGAATGAGTCCCTCACTTCCCACTCGTAAGGATCGACCACGAGTATGATCTCGCTTCCATCCTCCAGACCCAGTTTGACGAACTCCTTTCCCATCGTATTAGCCTCAGAGAGTATATATAAGATCATTTTTCTATTCTCCTGAGATTCCCCTAATTCATCCAGAACCTCTCGAAGTTTAACCACAGATCAGATCCCCTTGGCCCATATTTGGAGAACACTCCCTTTAAGTATAGGAGGGGCCTTGACGACTTTAACGCTTCAATCATGATCGACCGATGTATGGCAGTGAGACCGAGGAGTAACAACAAAGATTCTTCTAGTCCTCCTAGATTAAGAGATCAATATTGTTTACTTAAGTATAGTCCCAGTTTCGATGTACCACAGGTAAAGGTCTAGTATCCCGACTTTCAGATTAAGCCGAGAAGCAATGGACTTCAGGATTCCCTCAATGATCAAGTAGAGGCGGATAGAATTAGGTTGCTTCACATTGAAACCCATGGCATTCACGAAGTCGACCACGTGTCTATCCACTATGGCCAAATCGTAGAACCCTACATTCCTCAGGAAGTGACTCGCCTCCTTTAGACCTATCCCCTTTACATACGTTAGCTCAGAACGGGCTTGGAGCTGATCCTCCATCGCTAAGGGCAAGATCCATTGCTTCAGTTTACCGTAATACTGGGAGGCCTCAGCTATGTAGCGGGCCTTAATGTTGTAGAACCTATAGCCCGCTTCCCTAAGCCTCGCCGATATGATGTCTACATCCCGCGTGGGCATGAAAGCCGAGATCGCGTTAAAGGCTCTATAAGCTGAGACGAAGGAAGAGTTGGCCGTTAGTATACAGAGAACTAACTCTTGGAACCACTTGTCCTCAGCAGCACGTCTATTCAGTTCAAACTCACTTACTCTTTCTAGAACTCTTGCCCTTAACTTTACGTCTTTTACTGCGTCTCTTAGCTCTCTTAACTTTCCTTTTGCTTCTCCTTTTCTCAACCTCCTCAACCTCAGCTTTGGGGGGATTTATGTCTGACCTAGTCACGATCCTGGGCCCTTCTTCAGTAAATAGAACGATGAAAGGTAGTTCATTTGGAATCACGAGTTTGCCCACACAAAATAGCTGCTCATCGTTAGGAACCTCTAAGGAGTTGAGCTGTAGCTGCCCATTGATTAGCAGAGGCTTCCCCACCCTGAAAATCCTAACCGGCTTGAAGTAAAGGAGTAGACCCTTGAGCCCGTTGACTACAGTAAGGGGAGGCTCCGCTCCCTTAACTACGGAGACTTTGCCTTCCTTATAGATATCTTCCAACTGAGACTCACTGCTGACTTCCGCCTCGCTCTCCTCTTCCCTAACTACCCCCTCAAGTATAACCCCGTCTATCTCGTATGTTTTAGGGGAGTAAAAATCAACCTTCGCCTTCAATCAATTACCCAGTATCCTCTGGAGAGGCCGAAAATTAAGTTTACTTAGGGCGCATTGGGTATTACGAGAGTAGAGTCCGGCCTTAGGCTTCCTGGTTTAAGGTTCCTAACAGGAGGACTCAGCCTCACGGATCCATAGCCCATGGTGTTTCTAGCGTCACTACTGTTTGTCCCTACGCTCTCATTCATTCTTCTCCAATCGCGATCAGCATAGGGACGCAGCCCTCGACCACATGTGGTGGACGATCACGGGACCTGAGCCCAAAGGCAAGGGGCCCCATCCCTCACCCCTTGGGCAGGACCCACATAGGGTTCGAAGATAATCATCGCTCTTTAAGTGTAGAACAAACTGAATAAAACGTCCCTCAAAAAGGATACAGCCTAATCAGCGTAATGTTAAAAAGGCACAGCGTCCCTTCTAGAGCTGATAATGAGCCCTCAAGATGAGATAGAGGTAACGCGGGATTTGATAATGAAGTTAGAGAAGTTGTCTATGCTACAGCTCACGGATGAGGAGAGAAGCAGGATGAAAGAAGACTTGAGGAAGATCCTGAAGTTCTTTCAGACTATAGCGTCCCTAAATTTAGAGGAAGTGGAGCCCACCTTTCACCCTCTTGCGCAGGGCAAGCTCAGGAAGGACGTGGTAAGACCCAGTCTACTCAGGGACTTGGCACTCATGAATGCCGTAAGGGGAGAGGGAGGATACATAAAGGGGCCCAGGACGGGAGGGGAGTGAGTTGATACAGGAGGAGCTGAACCTTCTCAGGAACGAAGGAGCGGAGGAGTATGTGGCTAGGAAGATGGAAAGGATAGGCAAGCTGGAGCCCAAGGTTCACGCCTTCATAACTCTGAGGTCTCAGGAGGAATTAGTAAGGGAGGTAAAGGAGAATCAAGGTAAAGGCAAGCTCGGAGGCATACTCGTGGCAGTGAAGGACAACATATCCACTTACGGTTTAAGGACTACATGCGCGTCTAAGATGCTGGAGAGCTACATTGCCCCATACGACGCAACGGTAATTGAAAGACTTAAGGCACAGGGAGCTGTGATTTTAGGCAAGACCAATATGGACGAATTCGCCATGGGCTCCACCACAGAGACCAGTTACTTCGGTCCCACTAGCAACCCTTGGGACCTGGACAGAGTCCCCGGTGGATCATCGGGGGGGAGCGCAGTTGCGGTGTCCACTTCCATGTCCCAAATAGCCTTAGGAAGTGATACAGGGGGCTCAATAAGAGCCCCAGCTTCTTTCACCGGCTCCTTCGGACTTAAACCTTCATATGGGACTGTGAGCAGATATGGCCTTATAGCTTACGCCAATAGCTTGGAGCAAATAGGGCCTTTAGCCAGAAACACAGAGGATCTCGCTACGCTTTACTCGGCCATAGCTGGAGAGGACGAGAGGGATGCGACAAGCATAGCCTTCAACGAAAGTTCACCCTCCAAAGTAGAGTTGGCTCGCCTCAGGGTGGGAGTGATTAGGGAGATATACGAGGCCTCAGCTAAGGAAGTGAAGTCCGTCTTCGATAGAGCATTAGATCTGCTTATGTCTCAGGGCACTGCAGTAGAAGAGGTCAGCCTGGAACACGCAGAGTATGCACTTCCTGCCTACTACATCATAGCTATGTCCGAGGCCTCCTCCAACTTAGCTAGATACGACGGTCTCAGATACGGATTCAAGGAGTACCAAGAGGGGAGGTGGACTGAGGTTTACTCCATGAATAGGGCTAAGGGATTTGGCACGGAGGTGAAAAGGAGAATACTGATGGGTTCGTTCATATTAAGTGCTGGTTACTACGAACAGTATTACATTAAGGCATTGAAGATAAGGAGCTTGATAAGGAAGGACCTCGATCAACTCTTCAAGCGTTTAGACGCGTTGATTACCCCCACCATGCCCATTTTACCCCCTAAGAAGGGAGAGGTAATAGAGGACCCAATTAGGATGTATGCGATGGACCTAAACACGGTGATAGCGAACTTAGCTGGAGTACCTGCTATCTCAGTCCCAGCAGGCTTATACGGGGGGCTGCCTGTGGGGATCCAAATGATGGGCAAATACCTCTCCGATTACTTCCTGATCGGGATCTCCATGAGCCTAGAGGAGATCCTGCACAACGCCGAGATGAGTCCACCCTTAGCTAGTTAGAAGTCCACGATCTTGAAGTCTTCCAGTGGAAAGGTTTAGATCACCTAGTGCCCCAGGAGTTCATAAGGTCTTCAAGGTCCAGGATAAGCACACTGCTTTTCAGGGGAGTCGATCTGGAGCTGAGGTACGAGGACTGGATCGGGCTGAATCCTTTTTCACGTTAATAGAAATTTATATAGTAAATTGCATCATTCTAGAAAATGGAAAGACGGTTTCCTACAGGACGTGGGCCCTGCCCAAAGGGGTGGGATCACGGGGATGTGAGCCTCGCTCCCAGGGGTCCCACGACCCACTAACTGTGAGAGGCTGGTCGCTGCGCCCTACGAATTGCCCCCGAGCATATCAAATCTCATGTGGAAGTCCCTGGCGATGGCGATCAGGTTAGATCCCCTGAAGCAGAAAGGGAAATAAGGAGAGGAGTTGGAGGGCGTGAGTTCATACCCCGCTCTACAATCCTCCCACTCTCAGTTTGAGGGAAGGGATTGTGAAACTTGGGGTACATAGTATATATCCTTGGTGAGACCCTTACTCCCCTACTTTACTTAACTCCCCTATGGGGATCACTTTTCTGGAAAGAACTAGGTCCATGCTGCCACTCCTATATCCTTGAAGGTCCAGGGTTACATAAATGAAGCCCAGCTTTGAGAGTTCTTGGGCTATTCTATCGATTATAAACTCGTTGAAGAGTTTTCTCATCTCCGTCTTGGGCACTTCGATTCTGGCTAAGACTCCGTGGTGTCTCACTCTCACCTGCGTTACTCCAGCTAATTCCTTCACTACTCTCTCTGCCTCACGCACTACCCTAAGCTTGCTATAGGTGACCTCCTCGCCATATGGTATCCTGGATGCTAGGCACGATTCGGAGGGCTTATCCCAATTGGGTAGTCCAACTATCTTGGCTATCTGCCTGATCTCCTCCTTAGTCAGCCCTAACTCAGCTAAGGGGCTCCTCACGTTATATTTCTTCTTAGCGTAGAATCCTGGTCTGTGTGACTTCAGATCAGACGCGTTCAATCCGTCCACCATTAGGTCGTTCTCCCCTCTGATCCTTTCCATTAGTTCGTAGAGGTTCATTTTGCAGAAGTAGCAACGGTTCGGGGGGTTCTTGACGAAGTTAGGATCCTTGAGCTCGTCTGTCTCTAATTCCAGGTGTCTTACCCCTAGGAGGCTTGAGATCTTTTCAGCCCAAGCAGTGTCCTCCTCTAAGTTAATGGGTGACTTAGTGGTTACTGCTAGAACCCTTTCAGGTCCTATGGATGAGGCTGCAGCATAAAGTACCAGTGAACTGTCGACTCCTCCTGACACTGCTACTATTGCCCTTCCTCTACAATTATTGTGGAACCATTCCTTGAGCGACTCTAGTTTCCTCTTCAGCATGTCATTATAGGACACGAGGATCCCAGAGGATTTAGACTTCTTGTTAACTAAATTTTTATCTTAGAGGGGAGTTGAGGGGGCAGAAGCCCGTGAGGGAGGGGATGGACAACCCCTCATTTAAATCCAGTTTGAGGATATCCCTGATGTCCGACATAGGGTTCCGCGCTCATACTGACTAACGTTGAGGTCGTTAAGGTAGTTGAGGTCAGGGTTAGACTTTCACAAGGTTTCATAAAATTCGATCAGCCCTCGTCCTCATACCCCTTGCCCGTCTTCCCATGCTATCCACCGGACTGGCTCCCTGCCAGGACACGAGGAGCCTCATAGAGCCCGTCCTCCCCCTCACATTGCTCCTAGGGTTCATCGCAGGGTCCTCTTCTACACGAGAATATAGACTACAAAAAATTCTTAAGCTTCGTGTTAAGAGGATTAGAAATAATAAATAATATAAATAAAATAAACTTTATATTTTATTAGAAACTGTTGGCGATGACCGTTATGGACTTCGCGGAATCCAACGAGTTCATTTTGTCCCTTAGGTTATAACGAAGTTATGAAATATATTTCAAAACTTTTCCTCAACTAGTTTCCTCGACTTCCATGAGAGGGAAACTTTATTCGCCGCGTTCCTAGTCAACTGCTCATTCAATAACCTAATGGAGAGCTCTGACTTCCTCCCCGCTGGCGGGGGTTCCCCTCATCGGTTCGGGGCTACATTTGAGGGGCAGACGAGGGGGTCGGAGACCCCCTCCCGTTTAGATTCACGATCGCGATAACGTCCCGATCGTTCTCATAACCGCATGAACACTTAAACCAACGATGGGAAACCTCCCTCGTTTTCCTACCGCATTTTGGGCATGAAACAGAAGAATAACTGGGATTAACGAACTCAACCATCACGCTTCCTAGCCTGCCAAACGATCCAGACTGCAAACGACGGTGTTGCATTAAGTAGAGCTCATCGCGGAACTCCCTTGGCAGTCTATCCACGTCCTTGATGAGTTTCTTAAGACTCTCCAGCTTAACGACGTTGGCACCAAACCTCTCAGCCTCTTCAACTACCCACTTCCCAACCTTCCTGGCGAAATCCTCCATCATTATCTTAGCCTTTAGATGAAAAGAACGGATCCTACGCAGAATCCTCTTGTTCCCCCTCCACCTCTTTGAATACTTCCTCTGCGAACTCTCTGCTAACGACTTCCAATGCTGAACCTCCCCAAGGCGGGTTGGGATCCTAGCGTAGTGTTCGTCGTCCTTTCCTACTACCTCAGCCGTGTTAATGTCTACAGCAACATTTTCCTTTGACTCAACATTCTCTTCCTCAAAACAACTTTGAGGAAAGCCTTCCCATCCTTGACCACCAACCTTGATTCCCTCATCCTCCAACTTGCATACTCCTTTAAGTTTCTAGGATAACCCAGAATTGAAAGCTCACCAACGCTAGCAATCCTAACGGTCATCCTCTCGAAGTCCAGGTTATAACTCAACCTAGGTGTCAACCACAGTTGGCTTATACACTCTCGGGAAACGCCCCCTCCTCGGGTTGTTGTACCAACCCTTGTACACTGAGAGGGCATCCCTATAACAGTCCTCAGCGACCTTTGAAGGTATCGCATTCCTCCCTTAACCTCTCATACAACCCCTCGTGAACTTTTCCTAAAGTGCCTTTCTCATTTGGGTTTTCCACGTTCTCCTTCAACCAGAATAGGACGAAACGTATTGCCTTCACGTAGTTGTTCACGAGGACCAGAAGGGGATCGGAGAGGGCGATCTTCATGGAAACAGTTGCTCTGATCGCTTTAACCCTCCCAGCCATTAAGGAAATTTGAAAAAAGAAGTATTTAAATTGGGGGCCATCCACCCCCGCTCTGAAGGGCGAGGCTTTCCACCCCCTTAACCCCCAATTATTGTAAACACAGTAGGACGGAGCTGCCCTAGACCTGATCCAGAAAATCCGCGCTGCCGGATCAGTCCTGAATGGCCTGCGATCCTAGTGGACTGTCAAACTCTTTCTGACTCGAAATTGACATCCTGAGGTTAAACCAGACGACCATCATTATCAGTACCCATTCCAGTAGAAACTCGGTGCGGAATATAGTGTAGGACATTGTGAGACATTTCATACCGCGTTCTACCCAGATCTGATAGGGGTTTTCCATGTGGTGCTGTATTAGGTTAAACAAACTGACTTCATAATTCCCCCTTAAACCCCTTCAGTGACTCGGGTCCCTGAACTCACGGTTTTGTCGTCCTCTCTAAGGGGCTGAATCCTTTTTCACGTTAATAGAAATGTTTTATATTCGTTATTACTGGATTTCCCATTGATGAAAGGTGATCTCTCACCCTATGTGGGCTCCACCCAAAGGGGAGTGAAGCAGAGGATGTGAGCCCCGCGCCCTTGGGCTCAGGTCCCACGACCCACCTACCTTGAAGTTGGGCGGCTGAGGGCTGAGTCCCTACACTCGATCGTGAATGAATGAAATGAGTGGAATGAAAGTGTAGGGACAAATGGGAACCAGAGTTAGTTCCAGAGCTAGTTTTGGAATGCGGCACGAAGACGCAATTTATAACTGTTTATATTCCTCCATTCAGAGTGTAACCTATGGAAGTTCTCTCTGGTGTCCACGTCGTAACTGGCAGATCCAACGTCTACATACTCAACGATGGGGTAGTGATCGATGCTGGAGCGAGAGCACAGGACATAATAGGAGTGGCGGAGTCCATGGGCGTAAAAATAAGGGTAGCTCTCATAACACACTTCCACTACAACCACACCAGTGGTCTCGCTTCCCTCAAAAAGGAGACCGGATGTAGGGTCGTATCCCACGAACTGGATACTCCCTTCATAGAAGGGAAGAAGAAAATATGGGGTGGGAGTGCCCTATCTAGGCTCCTATACCGTTCGTCCAAATCCGCCGACCCTGTCGAAGTGGATACTGTGGTCAAGGGAAGGGAGACTGTTGAGGGTTTCAGGGTGGTACACCTACCCGGTCACACGCCCGGCAGTGTAGCATATGTTAAGGACGAAGTGGCGTTCACCGGGGACGCAGTGATAGAGAGAAATGGGAACTTAACCTTGCCTCGGGACTCCCAGGCTTGGGACCCAAACATGGCGAGAAAGAGCCTTAGGTTGTTGAGCATGTATAAGCTATCCGCCATAATGCCTGGACACGGAAGACCTATTTTGGGGTCGGCTCAGTTAATGCTCAGATACTTTGTGTCCTCGCTGTAGCTCTGGACTTGACCCAGAGGAACAGGTAGAGAAGTGGGAACACGTAGAACCCTAGTATCATGGCTAAGTCAACAAACTGGAACTTGTAAAATTCATAAAGTGCTAAAAGATGTGCGGGGTTGAAGGCGGAGGAGGTTATAGCTAGGACTGAGAGCACCGCGCCTAAATCCTGGGCTCTCCTATTAGACCTCAGTATCAGGACTGAGACGGCTATTAGTATGGAGACTACGACAAAGGTACCTATGGTGAGTCCCACATTAACTCTTCCGATCAAGAGGAGTCCCCCTACTGCCACCGAAATAGCAGCCCCTACGGCTAGTGAGGACATCAGAATGGAGTATAGCTTCTGTGGCTCAACCCTGGAGTCAGACCTATTACCCTTCATGGAAGCCCGGCCGGGGAAACCCAAAACCTACCCCTGCTCTATACCAAATCCCAGGAAATAAATTATTGAGGAGGAAGGGCGTAATAGTCTTCAACCATTTGGGAGCTGTTGACCACAAGGCTTTCCCCCTTCTCCAGGATTGAGTCTCCTGAGGCCGTTGGACACCTCAACCCTTGGAGGACTAACCTATTTCTAGAGATTCCTCGCCCTTATTATTCCACCCTTAGAGGTCTGGAGAGGACGAAATTAGCACAGTTACAAAAGAATGAAAGCCTCGCCTTCAGGGTGGGGAGGAGGTCAGCTCGCTACCTCAGTTGAACATAGCCACTCCCCTGAAGGATCGGGCACTCTAAGACTCTAACGTCATGGGATCTCCTCTCACCCAAGACCACCATGGGAGCGGATCTACTTGAGGGACTATCCTATGTGAGTTTAACACCGGACTCAAGACTATCGGTTACTCTAGCCTTTTCCTCCTGTCTGACTCCTCCCCGCCCTGGAAGGGTTCCCTTCCAGGGGGTTCATCGTTCCCGCCGTGAGGGGTTACACCCCTCATTTGAGGGGCAATCTGGGTAGCCGGAGAGCTCCCATGTGAAGGGGACTTTCATCCAGTCCCTGCAAGAGGAGTGAGGAAGTTGGTTGCCCCTCCCGCAGCCCCATTTCCTGAACCGAGCTGGGAAGGTGCGTCGTTAGCACCACTAAGGGAAGACTGGTATTTAAATGAGGGGGTTATCCACCCCTTGGCTAGGCTTTCCCCCCTTAACCCCCCATCTGTGTAAATTACCCTGCCCTCACGGACAGAGCTTGGAGTTTCCAGTGCCCTTCGGGTGCATCTTTATCTTCCCTTCAGGGTGCTTACTTACTCCCCGACTAGGACTTTCATAAGGCATGGGCCATTTTCCTTCTCTCACCCATCCTCCGCTTGGCAGCCCCCTGGGAAAAATCCCAAAACTCCTTAACTTATTCGAGAATTTAGACTCCTCGCCTTACGGACTGGATCTCTGGTGAGGAAGATGAAACGCCTCCAAAGCTCACCGGAGGCTATATTAGAGTCCCTTGAGGAATTCGAGTTATACCTCGAACGATTTAATCTCGGCTTCTTGTGCAATAAGAGTATGAATGAATTCACAAGGGGCCTAACCATAGTCCTCAAACTCCTGCCCAGGTTCCTAAAGTATCGAGGATTTCGGAGAACACTCCTCAGAGGTGGAGAAGTGAACGAGACAGAGATGAGGGAGGAGGCTGGGAAGTTCACCGACGCCCTAATCAGCCTAGGTCCTACCTTCATTAAGTTAGGTCAGATACTTTCCGTGAGCCCCAACATAATGCCTGAAGCGTATATGCAGGAACTTAGGAGACTTCAAGACGATGTGCCTCCAGCCCCCTTCAGCGAGGTGATCCGAGTCGTAAAGCAAGAACTGAAAGACTTCGAAGTGCAGATAGAGGAGAAGGCGATAGCCGCAGCGAGCCTAGGGGAAGTCCACTTGGGCAGGACCCCTGATGGTAGGATTGTGGCGGTGAAGGTGAATAGACCCCATGTCGAGGAGATCATAAAGACCGATCTAAAGCTGGTCAAGAGGTTAATCCCCATGCTCAGACTCTTCTTAGACTCATCGTTCGTCGAGTCCTTCAAGGTGATCATCAACCAATTTTCAGCCAAGATATTCGAGGAAATGGACTACACTAAGGAGGCCTTCTACATGCGGGTTATATCCGAAGACCTAAAGGACTTCAGGGTCAGAACGCCGAGGCCCCTCCTCGCCACCAAGAGGGTTTTAGTCATGGAGTACTTACCTGGCATCAAGTGCACCTCCCCTGAGGCTTGGAAGGTAGTGGACAGGAAATCACTGGCCTGGAGGATATTCCTCGTCTTCATTACCCTAGTTTTGGACTCTCAGTACTTCCATGCAGATCCACACCCAGGGAATATAGCGGTTGACGGGGAAGGGAATATAATACTCTACGACTTCGGCATGGTGGGTTCCCTGGATCCAGACACCAGGAGGAAACTCATAAGGCTATACGTCTCGATAAGCAGAGGAGACTCGTTGAACTTAGTGAGAGTTCTTGACGAGTTAGGAGCAATACAACCTGAAGCCGATAGGAGGCTCTTGGCGAAGGGGCTCTCCCTAGTCATGAAAAGCATGGGCGGGATTCCCGTGGAGGAGATGGAGTTCAGGGACTTCGAGAGGCTGGCCAGTGAAGTGTTCTACAGGTTCCCCCTGAGGTTACCCGCGAAATTGTCACTTTACCTCAGGATGTCGTCAGTCCTAGATGGAACATGCAGGGAGATAGACCCTGAATTCGACTTCTTAAGGAATCTCGTTTCACTAATCGAGGAGAAGGGTTTACTCAGGGAGGTATACCTCGATCAGTTACGCGACTTCTGGGACAACTTAATGAGGAGGATGCAGATGTCCATGCTGGACTCCGAGAAATACGTGGTAAAAGAGAAGAGCGATCTTGCTTGGATCAGGATCATCCTAGTTGCAGCGTCCCTACTAGCCTACCTAATAACGAAGGACTACATCCTTTCCATACTGATAGCGATCCTAGGACTCTCGTTCACTCGATCTTGACCTTCACTGCTCCCTCTATGGGAATTGAGAGGGTCAAAACTCCATTCTCATACTTACCCTCTACAGTGGCATCCTTAGCGACCTTCACTGGTAGTTTGACCTCCCTCCTTATCCTCCTGGGCCTCTGAGCGGTATACCTTATCCCGGGAGGTCTTTCCTCCTCATCCTTAGTTGCCTCTATATAAAGAGTATTATCAGCCCTTACTCTCACCTGCACTCTTTCTTTCTTAAAACCTGGAAGGTCCACTTTCACTATTAGGTTACCCCCCTCTTCATATATGTCCACTGGGGGGAGTACCCTCTCATAGAATTCCCTGGACAGATCATCCAGCTGTCTACTTATCTCCCTAATCAGGAGTTCCATATAAAGTGAAATGGTTTTCGAGGAAAAAAGCTTACCTTCTCTTCCACCTACGCCTTAAAATCCACCAGAGTAACCGTAGCCAGAAAAATTTCCCCATATTTTAATGGGCGATCCTGAGGCTATAAACCTTATATGGTCCTGGGTTGACCTGACCGTTGATCTAGGAGATTTCACCGAAAGTAGAGTAATTGTCGGGTAGTTAGAGAGTGTCGGCACTGAGCTACGAAATTTTCTTCTAGCCAATGAGAATTGTGTTTACGAAGGGTGAACAACGCTATACTCTCAAGGGGAACGTCCTAACCCTATGATTCAGCTTAATATTGACACTATCGGTAGTTGTAGTGGAGGTCCTGTTTTCCTTTAATTTCCCCTATGATCAATCATTCCTACTCCCCGTATGGCCTCCTATCCTGGCACAAAGGCTAAGGGGGCTTACTCATATATATCATTAGGTTCCATTACTTCCCTTGTGGAATTCCTAAACGTGGGCATAGCAGCCAGCAGTGAGAACTCTTCAAGGGATATTGCCTCGAGGTTCGTGAATTCCCTCCCCCTCAACTCCAGGATCATCCTAGGAGGTTACTGGGGCATGATGAGGGAGGTAGCGGAAGCAGCGCTGGAGAGGGGAATTCAAACCGTATTTATAGTACCAGACAACCCGAAGGCGTATCCTCCTAAGAGGAGGGAATACGTAGTGATCGAATCTGGCATGGATTTCAGGGGAAGGAGTGTGATTATATGCAGGTCAGCTGACGTGCTGGTAAGCCTAGGCGGAGAGTCTGGAACCATAATTGAAATATTCATGGCCTACGCTATGGGTAAACCCGTCGTAGTTCTAGAGAATACTGGCATGAGCTCAGATAAACTGAAGTTAGCTTACCCTGAATATTTAGACGCCAGGAGGGTAGTCAAGGTTAGATATGTGGCCACTCCAGAGGAGGCAGCCAGGGAGGCCATCAGGGCCTCAATTGAAGTCAAGAGGCTTGAAGTCGGTTAATCCTAATCACTAGTCCTTAGTCTCCATGCCGATCAGGGTATTGGTTCAACTCCACAATCTCAGGGTGTGAGCTAGATAACCCGTGACACTGCCGATTTCCATCCTGAGCCCAATCTGAGTTGCCCCCGAAGGACAGGGCTCCCTGCTTCCCAGTCCTGCCTTGTCCCTAGGGGGCCCCGCAGGCCTTTTAGGGTTTCTTCCATTGGATTGACATGGTCAGGTGTGGCAGGGGCGTACCTAAAGAACTCGCTTCAACGGGTGCGTCTCTGGAGCGCTTTACCCCGTCGTTGATTGCTATGGAGAATAATCACAAGAAGTTAAAATTCTCCTACAAAGGGGGCCGTCTGTCTCCTTGGTGAATTCCCCCTTGAACCCCTTCTTTATCTTCTCGGGAGTTTGGGGGCGGAAGACCCCTCGGGGGATGGATAGCCCCCAATTTAAATAGCAGTTCAAGCCGTTATCGCTGCCAGTCACTAACGGGGTAAGCATAACCTGGCGCCTCGGTTAAGGCGAGTGAGGTACGCCCCTACCCTGACGATGGCCCATGTGAGCAACGTGATCGTGTCCCTGTCTTCGGAGCTGAGACGGTTGAGCCTGTGGAGCCCCGCCTTGCTCCCTTTTGAAGGTGGGTAGGGGGCGGGGTTGGGAAGCAGGAAATAGTGGGGAGAAGCCTCGTCCGTAAGAGTGGAGTAAAGTTCACAAACTGTGTTGCGTGGTTAGAGATCTCACTCCCACTCCATATATTTCCCTTTAAACCGAAAAATTTAAAATAGGCAACTATCTAAATTTAACTTCCCTATTATGTTGTTTACTATCTAGCTTTAGCCTGTTGCAATCTCTTATCCACTTGCTCTATGATCTCTTGGTGCTCAGGGAAGCGTTTCTCCTTGTATCTTGAGAAAACCATTTCATTATCCACGTAAACATCAAATATCCCGTTCTTTCCTGGGACAAGAGTCACCGACACCCCATCTAATCCAAACCTATTTAGAATCTCATTAGCTAAGTCCAATGCCCTATTCTGGAAGCCGCACGGCTTACAGAAGACTACTTTCACGTCCATATCAGTTTTCGCTCACTCTACAATTTAAGCGTTTTTGAGATCAAGCATACTACCATGGCACTTCGTATAGGGGTCTCTCACCCTTAAGACAGGCTAATAAGTTCTTGACCGCTATCTCAGTCATCCTCTCCCTAGTTTCCCAAGTGGCACTACCCAAATGGGGCGTCATTACCACGTTCTTAAACTTGGTGAGGGGGTTCTCAGGTCCTGTGGGCTCTACCTCGAACACGTCGAGGGCTGCCCCCCTTATCCACCCTTCCTCCAGTGCTCTAACTAATGCTTTCTCGTCAATGACTTGACCTCTTGACGCGTTTATGAGGAAGGAATCACGCTTCATGGTCCTAAGTAATCTCTCGCTCACCATATGTCTAGTGGACGGATTCAGGTCCACAGTCACCGTTAGGAAGTCGGAGGAGGAGAATAAACTCTCTAGGTCAACGTACTCAGCTTGAACCTCCTCGTGTTTCTTCCTACTATGGTATATAACCCTCATATCGAAACCCGAAGCTCTCTTAACCAAAGCCCTCCCTATCCTGCCCATCCCTAGAATCCCCAGTATCTTACCGTGAACTTCCGTGCCCAACATGAAAGTGGGATGCCAGGGCTTTCTCCATCCTCCCTCTCTGATTAACCTGTCCCCCTCCACTATCCTGCGTGCGACTGCAAGGATCAGACCGAATATCAGGTCTGCTGTAGCGTCTGTGAGCACGTCTGGCGTATGGGTGACTCTGATCCCCCTTCGCCTGGCATACTCCACGTCTATATGATCGAAACCTACGCTGTATGTGCTTATGACCTTCAACCTTCTACCAGCGTCTATTACCTCACGATCCACTTTATCGCTAAGTGTAACTATTACACCATCCACCTCCGCTATCCTATCCAAGATCCAGGACTTGGTGGGAGGCTCTTCCCCATCCCAAACCTCCAGTTGCGTCTCCTTAGAGAGTAAATCGAACCATTTCCCAGGTAATCTCCTGGTGGCTAAAACCTTCCAGGACATGGGGAACAGGGTTATGATCTGCACAGAGGCTTAAGAGCTATGAAGAGGATACGACCCTTGAACTCACCCCGCCCTCACGGACGGGGCATCTCCACCTCGCGATCTCCCGCTCCTCGGAGCGACCTCGATCCCCCCACAGCGGAGGTCCCACCCGACCGTTCCGCGAACCCCGCGTGGGGTTACGGAGGGTCTCCACAGGCCTGAACCCCAGTCCCGAGGCCCAGCTCTTACAGCCTAGGTCTATTTACATCCACTTTTTGATAACTATAAAAACATTTCTGAGGAGACTGTCCATCCCCTCCCTTACGGAAGGGGATTTTCGCCCCCTCAACCCCCAAAGGTTAAATTAGTTTGAGGCTTAAGAAGGGTAGAACATAGAGTAATACCAACAGGGCAGTTAACACTATGCCCAAGATTAAAAGGGCCTTGGTAATCCCCTTGGAGGAGCCGAAGACTATGGGCACTGGACCTATTAGGATTATTCCACCTCCTTCGGCCTTACTCCCTTCCTTAGCTCTGATCCCCCTAGCCAACTCTATGGCAACAGCCAGAAACACTATCAGGAATCCCACTACTAAGGCAACTACACCAACCGTGAATAGCGCAGTGGAGGAATACATATCTTCAGATATTGAGGCCTGCTTTATTTCCTTTTTCCCAACGAGGTCCCATCTCAGACTACCCTTTCCATCTTAGGTTAAGAGACTTTAACTCCCATAGCTGGAAAATCCTTTCCCAGGGGCTCATTCAGCAGTCAACCACTTCCTGCAGGCCAGGAAACCGCCGGTCAACATCACTAGGCAGAAGACCAGTAGGAAGACCAGGTTCATGGGGTTGAACTGGGAACCCAGCACCACTGCCCTCCCTATATTGGAAGAGTAGGTGAGAGGATTGACTTCGCTTAACCCCTTCATCCACCAAGGGAATAGAGTGGAGGGGAATATGGAAGTGCTGGAGAACATCAGAGGTAGGTTGACCATGTTTGCAACGACGTTGGGAGTCTGCCAGTCCGCAGACTTCATGGTGATTATGGAGTAAAGGGAGGATATCCCGATCCCGAGCATCATTAACCCTAAGATCCACTCGAATATACCGAGGGGATTGAAGGGTATAGTGACGCCGAAGGCCAGGCCGACCGCTATCATTATGGGCGCCTGTATTAGCCCCCTAGTCGTGGAGCCCAGCACCTTAGATAGGAATATGGCCTCCCTTGGGGCCTTAGTGACTAACAACCTCTTCATGTAACCGAACCTCTTGTCCTGGATTATGCTCATGGAGCCGAACATTCCGGTGAAAAGCATGGTCGTTGATAGCTGGCCTGGGAGGAGGAAAGCCACGTAATTAGAGGTGCGGAAGAAACCCTGTAGGAAGGAGGAGGGACTCCCTGACAAGCTGTTACCGAAGAAGACCAACCACATTATGGGCTGTACCACCATTATGAAGACTACAGCCACGTTCCTGTAAGTCTTCTTCACCTCCCTCTCATAAAGCGCCCAGAGTTCCCTGATCATCTGGTAGCCCTCCTTATCATTGCGTAGAACTTCCTGTAGTCCACTTCTGCCTCCTCTATGGTTGAGCCCGTGAGTTTGAGGAAGGCCGTGTCCAGGCTCGGCTTGAGTATTTTGACTGACTTCACTTTCTTCAAGTCTATGGCCCTCAGTAGGTCGACTACGTGGGACTCGTCATCGAGAGTAACGGAGAGTGTCCCATCCTTCAGCTGGGACTCCAATACCCCCTTAACTCCCTTGAGGTTTTCCCCGTCGAATCCCTGGCTCAACTCGAATACTACCACAGTCCCTCCAGCCTTGGCCTTCAGCTCGGCTGGAGTTCCCACTGCCACGATCTTCCCCCTGTTTATTATGGCTATCCTGTGACATAGCTGATCGGCTTCCTCCATGTAGTGGGTGGTCAGGAAAACTGTGACTGAGTACTTCTTGTTCACGTTCCTTATGAGGTCCCACAGCATCCTCCTGGTTGCTACATCTAATCCTATGGTAGGTTCATCCATGAATATTACCTCAGGAGAGTTGAGGAGGGCCATGGCTATCTCTAGTTTCTTCCTCATTCCCGTGGAGAACTTCCCCACCCTTTGGTTAGTGAAATTGGTTAGGTCGAAATAGTCTAGAAGAGCTCTAGCTCTATCCTTCCAATCGCTCAACCCCTGAAGTGAAGCTTGTATCTTCAGGTTCTCCATGGCTGTGAGGTCATCGTCCAGGATGACCTCAGCGGAGACCCAGCTTATCCTCTCCCTCACCTTGTTGGGCTGTCTCACCACGTTGAACCCGGCCACATAGGCCTCCCCTCCTGTGGGAGGGGTCAGGGTAGTGAGGACCTTAATTGTGGTGGTCTTACCCGCACCGTTAGGGCCTAGAAGGCTGAAGATTTCTCCCTCCTCGACCTCGAAGGACACGTCATCAAGGGCTTTGAAGTTGCCATATGCCTTAGTGAGGCCCTTCACTACTATTGACGCCATACCGAAATCGGTTATTAGATCTTCACCCGGTTATATAAGTATAGTGATGGTGAAGGGTTATAACGAAGGGAGTTCAAGGGAAGAATTTGCCGGCCGCCAGCGGAGATGGAGTTCCTTTCCAGAGAATTCTAACCAAATTTACTAAATACTCTCTATTAATCACATTTGCAGACGAGGATAAATATTTCCTTTGAGTTTTCCAGTGTGTCCAATAATTTCACTCACCTTAGTAGATTATAGACATTCACGAACGCCCTTATCCAGGTCAGGATACTCTGCTCACTTGCGTTCCAGGGGAGGTGCCTGTCCATTCCTGAGAGGCTGTGTTTGAAGCTCCTGAAAGTCTGTTCAACCAAGTTCCTTTGCCCGAACGTGACGTGTTGGCGAGGAACTCTGAGTTTCGAAAGAATGTTGTACCAAGGTCCTCCGTCGTGGAGGACATCCTTCACGTTCTTGACCAATATCTCATTTCCCTCAAACAGTGCAATCACGTCCAACCCAGTCCTGATGTGAGTTAACCTCACGGCGACTACCTTTCCTGAGTTAAGATCTCCGACCACCCAAAACCAGTACAGTATGCAGTGGACGAGCCTAACCTATCTCGTCCACTGCATACTCAGCTAACTTGAAGGGTAAGGTCGCCCTAGCTAGCACCCTCAGTAGTAGTGGAGGGTGCTCTTGGGCAACCTGGTGTTCCTGAACCTGTGTCCCAGAAATATGACGCCACTGCTGAGGCGATCTCCTCAACACCGTGAAAGCGTGGAGAAATTTTTGAGAAAATATGATAAGGAGTGCGGTGAGTCTCTGGAGTTTGGAACTCACGCATCATCACAACCAGAGGCCCACCGCCCAGCTTAAATATCATGCAAAAAGGCGAAATTGTTGGACACACTGGAGTTTTTCAGTGATGCTAATGACGAGCTTCCCCAGCGCGATGGAGGACTTAATGGTACTGGGGGAGGGGCATCAATGTCTCTTTCCTATGACGGATCCCCACCCTCCCTTTCGGGATCAGATCTTTCCAATGGGAGTAGGTCTCTGATCCACTGCCTACCAAATGAGGTGTGACCCCCATGGCGGGAACCATAAACTGCCTGTGTGGGAACCCTTCCAGGGCGGGGAGGAGTCAGTTGAGAGTGCTTAGCAGTTACGCTTAGACTATCATCGAAAAGGCGAAAGGTCGAGAACTCATGGAGGATATCGAACCTGAGGCTCATTTTCTCGTATCCGAGTCTCACTGCGCTAAGTCCTTTCCATGGCTTACCCTCCATGTGAGGTCATGTGAGGGAGGAACCCTGCTTGAGTAGAGATGTGTGGCACTACGAATTTCTATCGAAAGGGGAGGACGAAGAGTTCACAATCCCGCCACAGGCCCATCTTTTTAACCAACGGTGAGTCAATTAAAGTGCATGGCTTTGGCATTAAGGCTATTCTCCACTCACAGGAAATGCATCAAGAACTCCGAGACCAGAGTGGGGGTTAAGCTAGCTGCAGTCCCGGAGAGGGGGAGGCAGCTAGAAGGAGTTGACTTCGTAATAGTAGTGGACACTAGCAACTCCATGGCTGGGGAGAAGCTAGAGTTCGCGGCTAAGGCTGCAGAGGAATTGGCCCTTTCCCTGCCAAGGGGCAATAGGTTGACGGTATATAAGTTCTCCAGTAACGTGGTGAAGGTCTGGGAAGGAGAAGCAGGACAGAGAATAGAGCTCAAACTGAAACCTGAACCTGACACTAGACTCCACACAGCCCTCAGGAGGATATCCAAAGAGCATGGAAAACGGCCCACCAAGCTCATCCTCCTCACAGACGGTGAACCAACGGACAAGCGAGAGCCAGAGAGCTACGAGAGGTTACTCCCGGACAACGTGGAGGTGACTGCCATAGGTGTAGGCAGGGACTACAACGAAATAGTATTGAAGAGAATAGCGGACTCGAATAGGGGCGTGTTCCACCACGTCGATGAACCGTCAGAAGTGCCGAAACTCGTGAGCGGAGAGGTGAGGGAAGTCTATGCAATGAACTTAACAGTAGATCCTCCAAAGGAATTCTTACCCATCAACCTGGATTACCCAATAAAGTTCCCAACGGTGATGGACTACGTGCAGGTGTTGGGATTCGTGGTAGTGAAGCCTGGGGACGAACCCTATGAGGGTCACTTCAAGGTCACCTACGATGATCCCATAGGGGAGAGGGTGAGTTTGAGGCTGCCCTTAAGAGTGGAGAGGGGGGAGAGACCAGAAGTGGACCAAGGGGTGGTGGAGGAGATCAGATACTACGAGCTGCTTAAGGAATACAGCTACGCTGTGGAGCAGAGGAAGGGGGCGGAGGAGGCGCTGAGGAAGCTCCAGGAGTTCGCTGAGAGAACCAGGAGGACAGACCTAATGGAAAGCACCAGGAGGTTAACGGGGGACTCAAAGCAGGACCTCTCTCAAGTGACGAGGAACATGAGGAGAGGCAAGTGAACCCCTACTTCTACGCAACTTCCCCTTTCCTCGCTTTGGCCCTAGTGTGCATTGGAGTGGCCGTAATCATGATCTCGACAGGAAGGGGGAGCGTGGGCAAGAGCCTATTGGCCATATCCCTGAGCATAATCTCGATCTTATTGCTAGGGGAGTTACTCAGTCTTCTGCAGGGGTGAGAGATTAGTGCTGAGAGGAGTCGTGAGGTTGCTTTCAGGGCTTTATGCAATTTCGCTCCCTTCTTACCTGTTATTCACTATCCACTCTACGCAGATCTTCTCCCTTCTTACCACCTTCTTCAGGACCATGATCATCGACCCTAACGTCGTCCCTGTCACGGAGTTCAGCCTTTACGCTTTCTTAACGTTAATCGTGCTCAGTAACTCCATTTCCCCCGAATTCTCTTCGAAGAGGTATACGGGCTTAGCGCTTCTCGCCTCAATACCTATTTTCGCTCGGTTATCCCTTGATTTCCCTTTGCACCTGAATTACCTAGACCTCTCCCTCCTAGTCGTCTCCCTAATTCTAATACTCTCTCCGCTCTCCTTCACCATCATACCCCCCTCAGAGAGGGGTTTATGTCTATACTCCCTTACCGCCTGGGGGGCAATTTCCTCGTTCCAAGCAGTCTGGGGCTACTTTCGATCCGAGGTACCCCTCCTGGGTTGGGCTGTTGGATTCCTAGCGATCCACGTGGCTCAAGTATCAAGCGCGGGGTTATCAGTGGTAGTGGTAAACCCGCAGAGGGAGCCAGTAAGGCGGGGGCCTAAGGAGATCCGACCGTTGGAGAAGGGGGCTGACCAGAACTTAGGGAAGACTTCAGGGTCTAGGATTCCTACTTCACACAGCAGACAGGTGTCCGAGTGGGATCCCAGTAGGTGGATCGGGAAGAGGATATACGGCTATGAGGTCACGCAGCTTATAGGTAGAGGCGGTACCTCCTTCGTATTGAAGGTTACAGATGGCTCCAAGTTCTACGCCATGAAAATACCCCAAGTTATGGGGAAATACAAGGTGAACCCCTTAGCCCTCTCTAGGGATCTCTCCTTAGAGTTCTCCAGACTTCAGGACGTGTCCAAGAAGTCCAAAGATGTGGTCCAGCTCTTTGGACTCTATGCAGATCAGAACAACCTGAAGAGGATAGTGGAGGGAGAGATCGAACTTTACTTGGACTCACCTCCGGCCATAGTTATGGAGTATATGGACGGTGGTAATGCAAAGGAGTTATCGGAAGATAGTGCCGTCTTTTACTCAGAAGAGTGGAGTAAAATAGTAGCGCTTATAGCCCTTAGGGTAGCGAATGCCCTGAGGGTGATCCACTCTGAGGGTTACGTTCACCTAGACGTCAAGCCGCAGAATATCTTCTTCCCGGTGCGACCAGGTAGATCAGGAAAGGAAGCTCTGAATAATCTGCTCAGACACGGTGTCAAACTGGGAGACCTGGGTTCAGCCAGGAGAATAGGTCAGCCTCCTCTTGAATACACGCCTTACTATTGCTCCATAGATCAAGTTAGGGCTTTAGTATACTCGAGGGGAAGTACTCCAGCTATGGACGTCTACTCCCTGGGGACTACGATCTACACCCTCATGACTAGGAAGGTTTACCCTCCTAAGGAGGTGATCGATTCCCTAGACACGGCAGCTAGCTTGAGGGGGAACAAGGTTGAAGCTGAGATCTACCTTAACAGGGCTGAGAACACTATCAGATCCCTTTACAGAACACTCAAGCCTCAGGATCCTAAGGCAATATGGGAAGTCATAGTGGAAGCGCTTAACCCTGACCCCTCAGCCAGACCCTCTCCCTCCGATATAGTGGATAGGATGAAGTCCTCACTCAGGGATCTCGGTGTGAACTCCTGAATAAGGTAGTGAGTTGAAAAGGAAGTCTGTTTAACGACAGAGAATCTGAGTGATATACCTCAAAGTTTAACAACAGGTCTGCCTAGCGAAACGACCAATCCTACCCTTTAGGGCAATGGCTTCAGCTGATCCGTTTGTAACCACGCCTTCATCCTGCTCATTTTGTATCCAGCGATCAGGCGTGGGGACCAACCCTGGATCACCTACCGTAGGTCATGGGACTGGTCTCACTTCCCTGATCCCGATCGTCCTTTTCAGCTGGGTCCACGTGGGGCATCTTCTCTCCAGGGACATGGGAAAACCAGTACAACGATATTAACGTGAGATAAGGATCCGGCCCAGAGCGACCCAAAGAGTTTCAGACGGGTTCGTTGATTAAGATAGATGTGAGCGACCAGAAAGTCCACTTTGACCACGGCCTAACTCCCCTTTGCCATAAGGTTTAATCCTCGAAAGTAGAAATAAATCCATGAGGCAGTTGGATGCCTTTAAGTCACCCAGGTTCGAGCAGATCTCGACCTTCGCCCGACTCCCCCAGTGCGACGGTAAAGAGAAGGCGGTTTTTTTAGGGATACCCTTCGATGATGCAGTGACCTACAGACCCGGTGCCAGGTTTGGTCCCATGGGAATAAGGCAAGGTTCGCGACTCCTGAGACCATACAATCCTTTCCAAGACGTCTACCCATTCGATGAGCTCCAGGTGTGCGACAGTGGGGATATAGACGTAATCCCAGGCTATGTGGAGGACACCATGAGGGTCGTGACAGAGAGCATGAGATCCACTATGAGGAGAGTGACTGCTTTCGTAGCGGGAGGCGATCACTCCATAACTTTGCCCATATTGAGGGCGATCAGAAGTGAGGTGGGGAAAGTCAATCTAGTCCACTTAGACTCTCATTACGATTTCTGGGACACCTATTGGGGAAAGAAATATACCCATGGCAGCTGGCTTAGACGAGCACTGGAGGAGGGACTACTGGGGGAAGTAGTTCAGGTTGGCATAAGGGGTTCCCTCTTCTCCAAGGAGGACGTGAAGACCTCAGAGGAGTTGGGCATCAAGGTCTTCACCGTGAGGGATGTGAAGAGGGACGTCGACTCGGTCCTGAGAGAAGTGAACTCCCTGCGCGGGCGGACTTATGTCTCAGTGGACATAGACGTAGTGGATCCGGCCTTCGCTCCAGGCACTGGGACCCCAGAGGTGGGAGGCTTGACCTCCTTTGAGCTCCTGGAGATCCTCAGGAAACTGGAGCTCAACCTAGTGGGATCGGATGTAGTTGAGGTCTCTCCACCCTTCGATCACGCTGAGCTGACTTCCATGTTGGCATCTAACGTCATATATGAGCTCATGAGCCTTAAGGCTAGAATCAATTAGACAGTTGCCTAGATGTTACCAAGGGCACTTCCTTAATACCTTTCGGCTCTAAGTGAATAATGGTGTTTAGAATGTGGATTTACGTGGAATCTGACTTAACCCTTGAAGAGTACCTTACCTTGGTGGCCTTGGGGGGTTGAGCTTACATCCTAGTTATGTAATAGAGTATAGAGAGACCGAAAAGCGCGAGCACGGAAATTATGAGGGCGGGGTAAGAGTACATAGGGTCGTAGGTCTTGGACCACATAGCGAAGCTGAGTGTGAGCGTGATCTCCTCCCCCAACAACACGAGTCCCAACAGAGAGAGGGATAGGGTTAGCCTCGTATTCAACATCTTCTTGACCTTGAAGAACTCGGCCATAACTAGGCCAGCGAGGGCAACAGAAGCTAAGGCCAGACCTATACTTATCCACCATATGTGCACCGAGTCCGCCGAAAAGGGTCTCTCCTCCCCCTCTTAAAAGATTTTACCCAAAATCAGCAGCTAGTCTCTCGTCTCACCTTTACTCCTTCCTAAGATCTCCATGACTTCCGCATATAGGAACCCCAGGATTATGTAACCGAACACTAGATCTGATGTGAACTTGCTCACCGAGGAAAGGGAGTAGATGAACACCCAGCCTGACAGTGAGAGAGCCGATATGGCTAGCATGAGTTCCAGTGCCCTTTTCCTCAACCTTTTGGACGCCAATCTCACCAGGGAGAAGTTGGAGGAGAAGTGAATGAAGAGGTTAGTGAGACCTGCTACTGCTGCTAGGGAGGAGAAGGTCAAGTAAACCCCAAGGTGTCTAATTCCCAATAGGAGCACGGCCCAGAAAGCTACTACAGATAAGACCTCAGCCGCAAGCGGTCTACCCTGAAAGACCTTAGCTAGGAAGGGGTGGAAGTGACCGTCTTTTGACATAATATAAAGCACCCTAGAGGTGGCTAACATGTAAGCTAAACCTCCCAGAATGCCGTCTACGACTGAGAGAAGTAGCACGAAGACCCAGAAGTAGGGGATGAGGTCAGAGCCGAGGAACTCCACTAGGGACGGAGGTGAGAAAGGGGTTAGAGCATAGAAGAAAAGGGTTGAGATAAGACCTCCCGTGAGTATTACCGCTACCGTGATCTTACCCACGTTCCTCTTGGAGTCTTTAATTTCCCCAGCGTAGGAGGTAAGGGATCCATACCCAGTGGGTATACCTAGAGCGAAGAGGATCGGAGCTGCCGGATTCCTAGGGACCTGTGATAGTGGGTCAACTATTGGGAAGTGAGACCTGAAGAGCATGAGGATCGAGATGCCCACGATCGCTGTTATCTCCAATACGCCCACCCCCATCGCATACTTGGCCGACTCCCTTATCCCCGCTAAAGCGAGGGAGGAGGCTACCACGAGGAGTAGAAGGGTCGAGACGATCGGTTGGATTTTCGCGATCTGCGTGATCACGTATACTCCACCCGCTAAGAGTGTAGCCCCATACGCTACGGAGTAAAGCAGGTAATTCCATCCTGTCTGAAAACCCATGTTCTCGGATAATGAATATAGGGCGTAAACGTAGTATCCCCCTGATTTGCCGAACCTGGAAGCTAAGGACCTGACCACCAGGCCATTTAGCATGACTAGGGCCGTAGCAATGAGCATAGCGGCGGATATGAAGCTCCCTCCTAGCTTCAGTGCTACGGTACCGAAGGCAATGAGGGATATCCAGGGGGATTGACCGCCGAAGGACAGGAAGAAAGCCTCTAGGGGAGATAAACTCCTCCCCTTGTTTTCCTCTGACATGAGTGCGCACTTCCCGCCAGGTCCTAATATCTCTATTAGACCTGTATACAACTATCTATTCCCCTTTTTAATATTAAATTAAATAAAAACGTTAAAGTAAGACAATTAGCGTATTCTATTTTAACCGGAGGTCCTAGTATCCCTGTGGAGCTTCGGTTCAGAGCTAATGTCTCCGAGTTCGCCTACGATTTCATCAGGAAGGCTGAGTCCCCCCTCTTCATTATTTCAGAGGAGATCGACCGCGAATTCGCTAAGTTGGCCTTGGATAAGGCGTATGAGGGGAACAAGGTAGTCTTAGGGGCTAAGGATTCCTCAGCGCTCCGCTGGTTAAAGGCAGAGGCCTTAAATTATAGAGGGGATGAGGAAGTTAAAATAGTGTCAGCTCTTAGGAATTTAGAGAGGGAAGTGAAGGCATCCAGGTACTACTTCTACGCAAGCCTGATCTCTGGTATAGTGCTCCTCTTGGTCTCGGTGGTCTTCCCCCGTTTTCTACATGGGGATATATTCATGGGAGTCCTGGTTGATCTGCCGGTGCTGGGAATTGGGGTGATCCTGTTGGCCTCTGTTTACCCGGCCAGAAAGGGGTTGAGGAACTTAGAGACCGAGCTCTCCATGAGAAGGGATGATTATCAGAAGTTCATGGAGGAGGTAAAGGAACCCAGGGAGAAGATCAGAGTCCTGATGGAGGTTTACGAGATTCCTTCAGCGTTCGTGGGAACCATAGTAGCGGAGAGGTCGAAGTTCATTGCGGGTAGTTTTCCACTCAGGCGTGGGGAGCAGAGGTTACATTCCATAGTCAGTGGAGACGTTACTGACATTGCGGCGGAGCTGGAGAGACTATCGCGGACGATCATAGGTAAGGTTGTATACGGTTAGCGCGGAGCGATAGGGATTTAGCGTTGGGAGTCTTCCACGATTATTCTCAATCTCTTCGCTTAGTAGACTATCATTTTAGCCCACTGCCTTTCGGATCCGAAAGGCTTTTCCCCCTTCAATAAGGGACTGGCAGGGAATGGACTTCTCTAGACGAGAGGTAAGGTACATCTCGACTCCATGTGAGGAGAGTGGCTACTCCATTTAGGGACTCAATAACTTTTCGCCGCCAGGCGAGCCAGATCTCATGGACTTTCATGGGAGTTCAGGCTCGAGGCCCTATAGTCCAGGATTTCGAGTACTCTTCAGTGTTTAGTTAAATGAGCCTTGCATCTCCACATTTAGTTAGATAGAGCTGAGGTCAATACGTTTAATAGGGTAGAATGGAACGAGAGAGACCTCCTTACCACCCTTAAGGGTTACCCTTCAGGTGGTCAATAATTCCCACCATGGGTTCAGGTCCACATCCCTCACTTCGGATAGTTTCAGAGGATCAGGAGATCGCCATGTGTGGGCGTCAGTCTCACATCGATCGTAAGGGAATAGAGTAAACTATTTTAGTCGTCGAACTAAAGTTCGATTTATGCCAGGCAAGGGCGCAGGGTTTCAAGACGTAGGAATAAGACATGTGGACAAATCCCTGAGGCACGGCAGAGTCTTGAGCGTTTTCACCCTCTGGTTAGCTGCTAACCTCACCATTGCTGACTACGCCCTGGGTTCCCTATTCTACGGCTTACCATTTCAATGGGTGATCGCATCCATTGTCGTGGGGAATATAGCCGGAGGAGCGCTCCTGGGTTTAATGGCCGCAATGGGACCGACCTTCGGTTACCCTCAAATGATGATATCGAGGGCAGTATTCGGGAGAAGGGGGAACTTACCTTTCGCTGTAGCTAACTGGATTAGCACAGTAGGTTGGTTCACAGTTAATGTGATTCTGAGCTCCTTCGCCCTTAAGGCTATTATCGGGATCCCGATTTATGAGGGTGCAGCGATCCTGGTAGTAGTCCAGGTAGTGTTGGCGATTTACGGTCACGATATAATCCATGGCTTCGAGAGGGCGATGTCGGTGGTGCTCGGGATCATGTTTCTAGCCGTTGCTGTGATCGCCTACACCGGACTGGTGAGCAAGTTCCCTCACTATCAATCTATCTCTTCTTTCAACCCATACTCCTTTGCCCTGGCTGTGGCCACTGTCTTCTCTTACCTAATGAGCTGGTCCCCCTACGCTAGCGACTACTCTAGGTACTTGCCCGAGGAGACCAGTAAACTGAAACTAACCTTAGCCGCTATGGCGGGAGGGGCCATAGCGAGTGCCTGGCTAGAGGTGGTTGGGACCATGGTCTACATATATGTGGGCAACCCTTCGGCCGACTCGATCTCAGCTTTGGCTACTGCCATGGGATCCTACTCCGTTTTAGGCCTCTCGGCTATCGCCTTGGGTGCAGTGGCAGCTAACGCGCTCAACCTCTACACGAACTCGCTATCGGGGCAGGTAGTCTATGAGAGGGCGAATAGGAGAGTGTTGGTGCTGATTGCAGGCATAGTGGGCTACCTCCTCTCCCTAGTCGGCTCAGGCAACTTCTCAGGGTTTTACACCGACTTCTTGCTCACATTAGACTACTGGATAACTCCCTGGATAGGGGTGACCCTTGCCTCTTTCTACATAACCAAAACCGCGAAAGAGGTTGAGGGGAAGTCAAGGGTGCTATGGAGAGCCTTGATTTCCTATCTCATTGGCCTCTTGGCCTCTGTCCCCTTCATGAACCTAACGCCTTATGGCTTACCATATGAGGGCCCAGTGTCCTCCTATCTACAGGGAGTCGACGTCAGTTACTTCATCTCATTTGCTATAGCTCTTGTCTCCTACCTCTCCCTAACGAGGGGAGAGAAAGTGAGAAGCGTACAGGCTTATATACGAAAGTGAGGGATTCCATAACATGGAGTGCGATAGGCCTCCCTTAAGTAAGGAGGAGAGGGATAGGGTTAAGGAGAAGTTAAGGAAGGGAAGAAGGGAGCCCATACCCATAAAGTGAAACTTTTAGACTAACGTAACTGAACCTTCCGCTAGGGGCAAGTTGGTGAAGCAGGAAGGTGAGGGCGTGGTATTTGACGCTCGGAGTGTGAAATTTGGAGAGAGCAAAGCATTGGTTTTTCAGGTGTATATTATCACGACGTATTGTAGCACTGAGTAATCCTTTACATAAATTGGTACTATAACCTCCGAGCTAGGGCTGACGTGAGATAGATGTATCCTGAGGACGTAAATATCAGTGTTTTGGCCTCTATCAACCCTGATCACTTTAACGGTGTAACAGTGGGGGTTCTGAAAGACATAGACTAGTATATGAGCTACGTCTAATGTCACTTCCACATCCCTAGCGTGAGTTAGAATTAAGTCAGGGTAAACGGAAATAGGGCTGAATTGGAACTTAGATGAGACGTTGGGGAGATACAGCGGGGTGCCAGTTAAAGTCAGAGTTTCGTTTAACGTGGGACCACCGGAGTTTCTACTCGAATAGAACTGTATATATATTAAGCTCAGATTGAATTCGGTTGTTCCATTCTCCACAGCGAGTCCAGGGGTTTTAACGATGAGGAAGGAGGAATTCACGATCCTCAGCTCCGACTCTCCTCTGGGGTGGATGCCTGCGGGCAGACTAATGGCTCCCCAAGCTACGGCTAATGCAGCTATGGCACCTACCACGGCGAACACTCCTTCCTTCATCGCAGCGAGATTGAAATACCGCCTATATAATTCTATTCGAAAATCCAGGGGGATGATGAGGATCACCTGCCTCGATCTGTGAAGAGCCTAATCCAGCCTGACCTCTGGGGCTTACCTCACTATTTAAGGGATAGGATCTCGCCCGTCATGGACTCCAGGATCTCCTTTACTTGGACTTCCCTGATCATCATCTTCCCCTCACCTGAGGAAGAGGAGAGTCTTCTTAAGGCTTCAGGACCAGTCAGTATCTCTCCACCTCCCTTGGCTACCACATCACCTATCTCCCCTCTCACCACTTGGGCTATAAATACGACCTCGGGGAAGTTCACTTCTATTACCCCAACTTCAATTCCCTTTGCCTCTCTACTAATGACTTCAAGAGCTTCCTCTGCCTTAACCTTGAGAGTTTTAGAGGAGGATGTAGGGAATCTCTTCTCCTCACCTGAGAAGGAAGATAGAACGTCCTGGAGTGACGGCTTCAGGTGTTGAGATATTATGTGCTCTGGCGTTGCCTTTAGGTCAAGGCCGAAAAGCTTATCAGTTATCCCCGTTTTGACCTCGCACGAAACCACAATATTCACCGATGCTCCCGCTGGGTCCTGGAGGACGTCGAAGTGCATAGTTTCCGTGACCTTCCCGTCGAGGGTGGAGAAGGAGTACGTCGTTCCATTGCCCTCCAAACTGGGACCTGTGAGGACTCCCAGGTAATGGGTTGTGTCGACATTGGGTAGCATTCGCCTAGACCACTCCTTTGGGAGGAAGATAGCTTCGAACTCCACATGATCTTCTTTACGCGTGAGTAGGAAGTGCCCTGAAATCCCAGTGATAATATATGGATTCAAGAGGATGGAATGCACTAGCTTCCTCCTAGCTGTAATCCTGACCTTATCTGATGATTTTAGTATCACATTATATACAGTGCCTAAGATAATTTAACTTTATGGGGTTAAGGGGGATGGAAGACTCCTTCCGTAAATGTTTTGTAGTCAAGCGAAAAAGGATAAGTATGCTGCAGAGATTGGATATATGCTCTCATTCAGTTTACCCGCTTTACTATTACTGTATCCAGAGTGAATTACCGCAGGTTCGACAACGAGGGATAATCAATTTGTTCAAGAGTAGGTTCAGGAAATTAAGTAGATGGGTGGGCGTGGGCCCCTATGGGTTTTGGCTACCAGTGAAAGGTGATCTAAAGACCCCCTCCCCTGGTCAGGGATCAGCTGGGAAACCTCTGGAGCCCTATCCTCATGGGAGGGAAATGGATTTCCTCAGGTTCGACACTCTGCATCCGAATAGCCCCAAGGCCCTCTATCCACCGCCCTGAACCCCTTGAACCCTCCAGGGCGGGGAGGAACTCAGTCTCTGACCAGGAAGAGTAAATTGTTATCATTTCGGCTCCTGTTCGGAGATGGTCTTAACCGGGGATCTGCTTAATGAATTCATTGTTTATAATGTAGCCGTAAACCAGCATGACTCCGGCTTCCTTATCTTTCTCTCTAGCTGCGTCTATTATCTTCTTAGCCTTCTCTAAGTTCTCCGCTATGCAGTTGAATATCCCCGCTCTACTATCCCTGATCTCCCAGACCATGAATGGGGAAAGGATCCCCTCTAATTCGTTCACTTTCTCTGAGAATATAGAGAAGAACACTATGTCACTTTTAGTCAAATCGATTACCGGGAAGACCCTAATGAGTGATTTATGGATGAGGTACCTTATGTGTCTGTTAACAGTTTTCGCGGATATTTTCATCATCTCCGCTATTTCATAAGCCCTCTTCTCAGGTGAAGAGACTAGGTAGCTCACTATGGCCTCGTCGAACTTGGAGCGCCTGTAGGGAATTTGAGCTGGTACATACTTCATGACCGGTTCCCCGAGCTCTTGAGTCATTAACTTGAACCTCTCCATTATTTCTTCCAAGTTCCTACCGTAAATCTCGTAGACTGTAACGCTTCTACGTAACTACTAGTTATTTTTAATTACTTCTAAATATCGTTTTGATGTGGGTTACGTTTATATAGTATTACCGAAATAGTTTTTATTGAT
>Ga0080006_1122069_pt1 | contig 63456 bp, 62 predicted proteins | sample RS3BMetagenome_FD_69209 | JGI IMG/M metagenome (GOLD analysis project Ga0080006, IMG submission 69209) | Ferric oxide microbial mat and aquatic microbial communities from Rainbow Spring, Yellowstone National Park, USA - RS3B (SPADES... ...
CAATCGACCGTGATCTCAATGCGGCAATAAACATAATGAGGATGGGTTTTCTTAAAGTAGGGAAGGGCATTCCCGAATTCACGCCTGTGGAGATACCTCTGGCGGGATACCTGAATCGTGAAGGTATCAGCTATGTGTCGTTGAAGCAGGAACCTCCGATCCTTTAGGGAGGAGAGGATGTCAGTTGATCATCCCTCGGACGCAGTGCCAGATCGCCTGCTCGTCGTTGGCGAGCGTCGTCCTGAGGCCCGATTCGGTTGTTCAAGGGCTGCCGCCGTCGACGCGGAGCGCTTAAGAGATGGGATCCCGGACGGTTCCCGGGAATGCTGACCGGTGGCATAGTGTCGGCGCTCGCGCTGGATAGGGAGGCCGCGGCGGAGCTCGCCGGCAGGCTCGGCAAGAGAAAGGAGGAGGGGAAATATTACAGGAAGTCCGGCGAACGTCTGCTCACAATACTGGTCCCGGGGGAATCGATCCTGGACGCCGCCGAGGCCCTCACGGCGTCGGATTTCTTCTACATGATATCGACGGACCTCTCCAGGGATGAGGCTGAGCTCGCGCTCCTGGCCGAGGCATCGGGGAGGCCCGGGATCGTGATCGCGTCGGATCCCGCGCGCTTCTCATCGATGTTCAGGGGGTTCGGGATCGCCGGGATGGTCGGGGAGTTTGAGCCCAGGGACCCTTCAACCCCCGATCTCGGGTTCGCGCTCGTGGACTCCGGATTCGTAGTCAAGGGGGTCGGGCCCGTCGCGCTCGGGATCACGTTCACAGGGCTCAGCGTCCACGACGAGGTGGTCCTCCTCCCATCCGGGAGGTCCGCGTCCATAAAGTCGATACAGGTGCTGGACGAGGATTACGACTCCGTGGGACCCGGGGTCAGGTATGGGATCTCCCTGAGGGGGGTCGATGAGAGGGACCTGAAGGAGTGCTACGCTATACTGAGGCCGGGCGCGGTCGCCTCGCGGTCGATACGCGTAACCCATAGATTTCAGCTGGCCACGGATTCGCAGTCCCTCCACGCGGTGATGAGGGGTATCAGGCTCTTCGGATCGCTCTCCGGGGATGAACTGACGCTGGAGAAGGACATCCCCATGGCGCGGGAGAGGGCGGCCCTGCTGAACGTGAATGCGCCGAAGGGCAAACTGAGGGTCTACGGCTACTCCGACCTGAATGCGCCCTAGGCCCTGTGCGCGGACGATCTCAGGACATCGAGCGCCCCATCCGCGTGATCCTCCGCCTTTCTGAGCCCCTCAAGGACGGCCTTTATCATGCCGTCGGGTCCCACTACGAACGTCACCCTGCGGGCCCCCTTACCCCTCTCGCTTCCGGCGCAGTATTCCGAGATTATGCGCTTCTCCGCATCGGGGACCAGCGGGAACCTCGCGCCGTACTTCGCAGCGAACCTGGCCGTTGTCCCCGGCCCATCGGCGCTCACGCCGATGACCTCGGCCCCGAGCGCCTCGAACTCCCCCGCCAGCTGGACGAACCTCTGCAGCTCCCTCGTGCATCCCTGCGTGAACGCCTTCGGGAAGAAGTAGATGACGATCGGGGAACCCCTCATGGATGATATGGAGGTCCTCCCGGATTTCGATTCGAATTCGAAGTCGGGGGCGGGATCGCCCTCGCGCGGACACGCCACTCAATGCCACCCCGCGAGCCTCATTGCCCTGACCACGCGGTCCACGGAGAGCGCGAGCGCCGCCAATCTGTGGCTCACCCCCTTCTCCAGCGCGAATTTGTGGACGTCGCCGAACGCCTTGATCATCCTGGCCTCAAGCTTCGAGTTGACCTCCTCGAGCGACCACTGTTCCCTCTCCAGGTTCTGGACCCATTCGAAGTATGAGACGAGCACGCCCCCGGAGTTGGCGAGTATATCGGGTATGACGGCTATTCCATTCCTCTCCAGAACCCTATCGGCGAACGGCGTGGTCGGCCCGTTTGCGCCCTCCACAACTATCCTGGCCCTTATCCGGTGGGCGTTTGACCCGGTTATCTGGTTCTCTATGGCGGCCGGCACCAGCACGTCCACGTCGGACTCCAGGAGCTCCTCGTTCGTGATCGGCGCCCCGTAGGGGAGTTTCCCGATGCTCCCGGAGGCCATGAAGTCGGAGCGGAGTTTCTCGAACGGCACCTGGATCCCATCCGCGAAGTACCTTCCTCCCCCTATATCGCTCACCGCGACGACTTTGGCGCCCATCTCCATGAGGAACCTGACGGTATTTGATCCGACGTTCCCGAATCCCTGCACGGCGAACGTCGCGCCCTTGATGTCCTTCCCCAATATCGCCCTGAGCGCCTCCCTCGCGGTTATCACCACGCCCCTCCCCGTCGCCCCGTTCCTCCCCAGGGACCCGCCTAGTTCGACCGGTTTCCCCGTGACAACGGCCGGCACGTTATATCCCTTCATCTTGGAGTATTCGTTCATAATCCACGCCATCACCTGGGGGTTCGTCCCCACGTCGGGCGCCGGGACGTCCACCTCCGGCCCTATGGTGTAGTAGATGGAATCCACGTACTTCCTGGTGAGCTCCTCCAGCTCGTCCTCGTTCAGCTGCGCCGGATCCACCGTTATCCCGCCCTTGGCGCCGCCGAAGGGGACGTCTATGAGGGCCGTCTTCCACGTCATGAGCATCGCGAGCGCCCGAGTCTCGCTCATCGATACCATGGGATGGTACCTGAGGCCTCCCTTGTACGGCCCCCTCGCGTTGTTGTGCTGTATCCTGTATCCTACGAAGCTCTTGACGCTACCGTCGGTCATCTTCATGTGCAGGTAAACGGAGATCTCCCTCCTCGGGGTCTTCAGCATCTCGTAATACTCCGGTTCTATCTCTATCACCTGAGCTACGGAGGCCAGCTGCGCCAGCGCGTTGTTGTATGGATCCTCCTCCCCCTTTTCCGCCCTGATCTCCTGCTCCATTGATGGACCGATGGCCATCCTGAGTTAAAAGGCTATTGGGCAAAGGCTGCCTGCATCGCTGAATCCCCACCGCAATCGACGGTATGGCTCCCGGGTCTCGGGGATGGGGATTGGGATTGGGATTGGGATCGCCCCCTTTGATGCACATCATCCGGTTGCAATCTACGATGCACGATGGCGGTCCCCTCGCTGTGCCCACCGGCACGCCGGTCGCGTTCCTCATGCGTTCATATTTCGGCAACGTGAACTACCCCGCCCTCGCGGACGGGGCTTCCCGCTTCATTACCCCCTTGCCCGCCGACAGCGGGTGGAGGGCGGAGCTCCACGGGCTCCAGGGGCGGTTCCCACCCCGATCCCCTCGGGATATTGAGGGATGCGCTGTGGTCGCGATCCGCGGCCCGGCCGTACCCGGGACGGACGAAGACCGGTCGGAGAGCGCCAGATCTCCCTCGCGGGAGGGAGTCTTCCGCCCCCAAATCCCCTAGTAGTAATATAAGTGGGCAGCAGCGCAGCTACGCCGTGGACCGCGCGCGCCGCATAAGGGTCCCCCTCCCGGGGATGGAGCTCGGCCATGTGAACGCGTACCTGGGGGAGTGCGAGGGCGCGGGCGGATACTACCTGGTGGACGTGGGGCTGGCCACGTACGATGCCGCCCTCGGGCTCCTGAACGGCCTGAGGGAGCTCGGGGTCCGCCCATCGGAGATCTCCTTCGCGTTCATCACCCACTTCCATGCGGACCACGTCACGCTCCTCCAGCTGCTCTCCCGGCTCACATCGGCCGAGTACTGCATCGGGGAGGCGGAGCTGAGGAGCGTCGGATCGGACTTCGACGGTTACGTGCGGGGGGTCCTCGACGGTTACGCGCGGCACGGCGTCCCGGGCGATCTCCTGGAATCGTTCACCAAGGTCGCACCCATGGCGAGGTTCAGGGGGGCGTTCGAGGACGTGTGGAAGCTGGAGTGGCGCGCTGTGAGGGACGGCGAGGAGCTGCCGTGCGGATTGAGGGCGATCTGGACGCCGGGGCACACGCCCGGGCACACGGTCTACGCGTTCCCGGGGGGCGCCTACACCGGCGACCACGTGCTCCCCGTGATAACGCCCAACATATCGTGGTACGGCGTCGAGGGACGCGATTACGACCCCCTGGGAAGTTACCTGGAGAGCCTGAGGAAGGTGCGCGGCCTGGGCGCGGGGTTCCCCGCGCATGGGGACGCGATCCCCGACGTCGATTCCAGGGTCGACGAGCTGCTGCGGCACCACGAGGGGAGGCTCGGGGAGGTCCTGGGGGCCCTGGATGAGCCCATGACCGCGTACGACGTGGCGAGGAGGATCAGGTGGAATACGGGTAAGGGGGATTTCGATTCGTTTGACGTCTACAACAGGTTCTTCGCAGTCGGCGAGGCGCTCTCGCACCTGCGCCACCTGGAGAACTCGGCGCTGGCGGAGGAGTTCGAGGGCCCCGGCGCCGTGATCCTGTGGCGCAGGACCCGGAATGGTTCCGACCGTACCGTGAGGTGATGCTCCCGGGCGCGGTTCCACGGAACTGCGAGCGCCCTCACGGTCGTTCAATGGACTGATATTGTAGTCACCGTTATCCCGCAAATGCATGGGATGTCGCCCGCCGGGAAGCGGCCGGGTGGTCCGATAAAATGTTCAGTCGCGCCTTATTAATTCATCAGTGTCCTCGGACGGTCCTCCCCACGATGTCCACTCGCCCACGGCATCTATGTCCCTTCCCGTCAGCTTCTCCTCCACCCTGTCCACCTTGACTATCGCGGGCAGCTTCACCCACTGTCCCACCAGTATCGCCTCCCCGGGGTTGAGATCCGGCAGGTATCCGGCCATCTCCTCGGTCATGAACTCGCTCGAGTCCTGGACGAACGCCCTGTCCCTCTGATTCAGCAGCCTCCCTATGGCCAGCGATCCCATCTGGCTCAGCACGTCCTGATCCAGCTTCTGAGGCCTCTGGGAGACTATGATGATGGAGACCCCGAACTTGCGCCCCTCCCTGGCTATCTTAGCGGCCGCCTCCCTCGTCTTGGTCCTGGCGTGTTCGTCGCCCGGAATGAACACGTGCGCCTCCTCGAGCGCCAGCACGACGGGCTTCGCCAAGGCCCCCGGTTCCCCCGACATTGTCCTCTTCCTGTCAGCCAGGACCTCGTCCATGTAGTGCGATATCACGACGTCTGCCTGCCTGGGGGAGAGCTCGGAGAGATTCACCACGTTCACGTAGCCCTCGGCCACGAGCCTGAGCGGAGGGGGGCTATCCGGATCCAGGACCGCGCCGAGCCGTCTCAGCGCGGCGTCCACGATGTCGGATACCCTGTGCGCTGCCTCGCCGTACTGTTTGTTCTCGTAGAACTCCTCGACGCCCTCGCGGAGGCTCGCCCAGAAGTCCTTCGAGTTCCTGGCGCCCTCCAGCGCATCGCCGAGGACGTGTCTTTGCTTGTCGGCCCTCTCCCTGATCTCCAGGAGGTCGGCCAGCTCGTCCGGATCCAGATGCCTAGGATTCACCGTGGGCATCACGGGCCTTCCCCTGCCCCCCAGGTTCAGCTCCGAATACTCCCCGTGATAATCGAAGATGACCATGGTGCCCCTGAGCCCGGCGATAGACTTCGCTATGAGCGCGAGCATGTTGGACTTCCCGGCGCCGGTGGATGCCAGTATGGCCAAGTGCCTCGACGCAATCCTGTTGACGTCGACGTGGACCCTGACGTCCGGCGCCCTCAGGAGGGTCCCTATCGGTATCCACCTGGGGCCAGATCCGCCGAACGCCGCCGACAGCTCCTCGGTGGACGCGCTCCTGACCGCGGAGCCCGGGATCGGGGGCAGGGATGGCAATCTCACCTCACCCGACCTCAGCTCGTCGAGGAGCCCCAGGACCCTCACGTGCGATTCGTATGACCTGTCGCGGGGGTTCGCGCCGGCCAGCCTCCCGGCCTCCAGGGCATCGCTGAAATTGCGCGCTATCTCCATTATGGCGCTGTTTATCGTGGTGCCATCGATCATCCCCAGGACATCCCTGCCGTCCGCGCCCTCGGCCACCACATATTCGCCGACGGGCACCGCCCCCTTGGTCAGTACCCCGAACTCATGCGGGAGCGCCCCGTTCCCCACTATGCCCAGGACGTCGTCATCGCTCACCGAGGACCTCCCTCCCGCTGCTCAGGTAACTCACGCCCATTACCTCGGCGATCGCGCCTATATCCTTATCACCGATGTGCGCGCGCTCGTGAGCCTGTATCAGGACGTACGGATAACCGCCGACGGTCCCGTGCGCCAGCCGGTCCATGATGTGCCTGACGTCCTCCCAGTCGCCCTCCGGAGCCGCGCGAGGGCACGGAGGGGCTCCGTCCAGGATACCGGGTACCTCGATCCTCAGGCACTCGGTGTAATCCTCCAGCCTTGCGTAGAACGTCGTGACCCCCTCCTCGACGCAGGGCGCCGAGAAACCCGCCCCACTGGTCGCGGATGAGAAGTAATGTATGTCGCCCAGGGGCCCGCCGATGACCTCGCTGCTCTGCGAGCGTTTCGCCACGAACACCGCGTTCCCGAGCTCCTTGAGCCTCGGCACGAGATCCTTCAGCGTTGTCGGCGCCCTGGAGCGGGAGTCGTAGACCCTGGCCATCAGCGACCCATCGAGCAGCAGCAGATCCACCCTCGGGGAGCTGTCGAGCGCGAGTTCGCCCTCGAACGTCATCCCCCTTGTCTCCAGGAACAGGTGCGGATCTGACACCATCCTGCCGCGCTCCTCCATCTCCATGGTGGACGCGCCCACATCGTACCGGGGATCGACTACGTAGCTGGAGTCCGGCGCGACGGAGACCGCGGCCACCGCGTAGATGTAGAAGCCCTGAAGTTGTACGAAGTTCCATCCGGAATCTATCCCGGCCTGGCGCACTTCCCTGGGCTTCGGCGAGTACCCTATCCAGAGTTCCCTCGCTCTCTCGAAGTTCCTCCGATCGCCGAGGTAGCCGCCGAGTTCCCCCGTCCTCCTGAAGGCCTCCCCGATGAGCTCGCCTATCACATGCGCGGATGGGCGGCGCCACGATATAAGCTAGCCCCCGCGCTCGGGCGCTGTATGCGACGCCCATTCAGGCAAGGGGGGCTTGCCCCTGACGGCCGAGGCCGCGGCCCCCGCCACCACCAGCGCCGCCATGGACACGTACACAATCCTGAGCCCCGCAACGAACACGTGCGGCGATATTGATGACGGGGATCCCAGGCCCGTGAACACGTACACGAGCGTCGTCCTGGGTATAAGGAGCGCCGCCAGCGATCCGGCTATCGCCAGGCTCAGCGCCTGTCCTATCACCCTCATGGCGCTCAGGGTCGCATTAGCCGTGCCCAGCCTGTCCGCCGGGGAGGAGCGCATGACGGCGGCCGTGTTCGGGGACGAGAAGAGCCCCATCCCGACGCCCACGAGCAGCGCCCTCAGCGCGACGTCGACCGCGCCGGCGGAGGTGCCCAGGAGGGACATCGAGGCGACGCCGGCCGCTATGAGGATCATCCCCCCGGTGGCCAGCCCCCTCGACCCTATCCTGTCCGAGAGGCGGCCGCTGATGGGCGCGAGCACTACCATCGAGAGGAATATCGCCATGAGGACGTCGGAGGCGTACTGCGGCGGGAAGCCCAGGATCCTCTCCATGTAATAGGACAGGAAGAACGGGAGGAAGTAGAAGCCTGCGTAGTTCAGCAGGGCGGCTGCGTTGCCGGCCGCGAACCCGGAATTGGAGAACATGGAGATATCCAGCAGCGCGCCCCTCCCGGCGCGGGCCTCCGCCGCGACGAACGCGGCTACGAGAACGGCGCCCGCCGCGAGCGCCGCGGATGAGGCGGGATCCCAGCCGGTGAAGGAACCCTCGGTGATGCCGGCCATCAGGAGGAACAGGCCCGGTATGGAGAGCGCCGCCCCCGCCGGATCGAAACGGATCCTCGCCGCCCCACTCCCGCCATCCCTCGCCGGCTCCCTGAGCGCGACCAGCGAGGCCACGAGGCCCGCGGCGGCCGCCGGAAGGGTGACGAAGAATACCCAGCGCCACGATGCGAGGTCCAGCAGCTCCGGACGACTCACTATGAGCCCCCCGATGATGGGCCCGGCGACCGTCCCCACGTAAACGGCCATCGTGTAGTAGCCGAACGCCCTTCCCCTCTGCCAGGGTGGATAGACCTCGGATATAAGGGCCCCGGCGTTCGCCATTATCATCGCGCCGCCGATCCCCTGGATTATCCTCCAGGCGTCGAGCTCCAGGCCGTTCGCCGATAGCCCGCTCATGGCGGTCCCGACTGAGAAGATCGCGAATCCGATCACCATCAGGTTCCTCCTGCCCCTCAGGTCCCCGAGCCTCCCGAACGGCAGGAGGCCGGCCGCCACCGCCGAAAGGTAGCCGAGCGGCACCCAGAGCGCGTCCACGTAGCCGGCCCTCACCCCCTCCGCTATGTATGGAAGGGAGATGCTGGTTATCGTTGAGTCGATCGGGGTGAGAAGCGCAGCGAGCGCGACTATGAACGTCACGAGGCGGAGGTAATCCCCCGGGTAGCGCCAGGGGCGCGACGACATACCGGGGACGTCGGACCGGCCGCTATTACGCGTTTATTCTACGATAGACGAAAAACTATTCGGCTAAAGCATAATCTTAAATCGGGGATCGCATCTCCCCGTTTCCATGTACGAGTACGACAGATACAGATGGTATGTGGAGCAGTTCGGGCCCGAGGGCGATGACAGGTACGAGGAGCACGACCAGGGCGATTAGCGCCGCTCCCCTCACTCACGGAGCACGGCCTCGACCGCCATCTCCGCGGCCCTCCCTATCACGTCGGCGCACCTCTCCACGTCGCCCGAGGAGTGGAGCTCCTCCACCTCCCGGGGATCCCTCAGATTGTACGATCTCCCCAGCAGCCTCCTCTGGATATCCCTGCAGTTCAGGGAGCCGAACTCGGAGCGGAACTCCTCGACGACCTCGGACCCCAGCTCCAGGATCGGACCCTCCGTCTCCGGGGTCGCGCGCACCGGGCCGCGCCTCCCGCGCACGTAGCCGAGGACCATTAGCGCGCCGATGAGCGCGCCGCACGTCTCGCCGCTCCCCGCAAGTCCCCCCACCATGGCCATCGAGGCGCGGAGCGCGCCCTCGTCCTCGATGCCGAGCGCCCTGAACGCGCCCAGGAGCGCCATGGGACCGCACCCGAAGTACGTGAGCTCCAGCTCCCTCGCCAGCTCGCGCGCCCTGCGCGGAGCATCGCACCCCGCGGATCCGCTCCCGGCCCGGCTCAACGGGCGCAGTGGGGGAGTGGGCGGATTTAAGCTATAGCGTGGGATTAAGGGCGCGGCGCCCGGGGATGATCGCGCCTCCGCCGTCGGCATGGCGGAATACTTCTCACGTATTCCCATGCGGGGGTAAAGCGCGCCCATAACCGGGAAGCCCACCCGTAACTGTACCTCATCCAAGCGAGGGGTGGTCTGTCATCCTGGATCGCTTGGATGTGAAACATCCTCGCCAAATGCCTTTCCAACTTCCAACTCGGGATCGCCGGGGATGAATTTTGGATCCACTGGTAATGGTGGGGTAGGTCACGCTATCCGAGGGACCCGCGCGCCCTCGCCGCCTCCAGCAGGTACCCGCGCGCCTCCTCGTCGCGCTCCTTACCCAGTGAGAGCAGGAACAGTCTCACGAGCAGGGAGTGCCTCCTGGACTCCACGTCCCTCGGCCCGGCCCCTATTCCCAGCGTCCCCTCGAGGTACTCCAAGTCCTCCCGCACGAGTCCCATGAACCCGGCGTCCAGCCCCAGGGTCTCAGCCGCCAGCTCGAGCGCCTCGCCGTCATAGTGCCCGGCCGCCCAGGATAGGTCCTCCCTCATGCGGCGGTAGGCCCCGCCCAGGAGATCCACATCCTCCTCCATGAGTGAGGAGAGGCAGGAGATCCCCAGGAGCTCCGGGGGGAGGCCTATCGAGTAGAGCGATCCCGTGAACGCGATCGCGCGCGGCAGCTCTAGCTCACCGGAGGACCGGGCGTAGGCGAAGGCGCCTGCGTGCGGCTTCCTGGCCCTCCTCCTGGGCAGCATACCGGCCACGCGGTTCACGACGCGGGCCAGTCCCCTCACCCTCTCGAGGTACGCGCGCTCGCACCTCGCGGCGATCGACCAGAGCGCGGCCTCCTCCCAATCGTCGAGGAGCTCCGGCGGCGCCGGCCTGCTGGAGTTGATCGCCGAGATGGCGCCCTCCACCTCCCAGCGGGGGAAGTCGTAGCGGAAGGCCGATTGCAGCGTGAAGGTGTGGACGCCCCTGTACTCGTCCAGCACGCCCGCGTAGCTGTCGGGGCGCAGTCCTCCCCTGAAGGGGAGCGAGCCCACGCCCAGTATGGGGAACACCGGCAGGTCGTGGCGATCGAAGAGCTTATAGAGCCTGCTGAGCGCGACCTTCACCGCCAAGACGGCCGCCAGCATGCCGTGGCCCATCGCTGGATCCGACCTGGCCAGGAACACCCTGGCGTGGGGCGGCCTTACGGCGCTGTAGTACTCCTCGAGGATCCCCGCGGCCCCCACGAGGGACTCGACGTCCTCGAGGAGCGGTATCAGCTCTATCGAGCCGGGGCGGAAGTCACCGACCAAGTCCCGCGCCCTTCTGCCCTCCAGGAGCTCCAGGTCCCCCCTGGCGGCGATGGCCCTCTCGTAGTAGTGCCTGACCTCCATGAGCTCGCGGCTGCTCCTCGTGAAGGGCAGTATTACCTCGAAGATCGGCGTCGAGTCGCGCCCGTAGAAGGCGCTGGCGACGTCGGCGGAGAGCGGTATGCTCTCCAGGACCTCCGAGAGCACCTTCCTATCGGCACCCTCGAGCCACGGGTTCGGCAGCCTGTAGGTCAGTAGCATGTCCCTCCCGAGCTCGCGCTCACGGAAGAACCACGTGTAGCGGGTCAGCAGCTTCCTGACGACGTGTGTGTCGACGTCCTTGCCCTCCGCGTCCCACATCACCTCCTGCATCCCCATCGAGTAGCTCAGGTAGGCCTCCTCCACCTCGGCCTCCCCCGCTATTACATCACCGCCGACCCACTCCGGGACCCTCGCGTTGTCGGGGTGCTGGGTCGCCATGGTCCTCGGTATCAGGTGCACGCCCGAGGGGAGCGCGCACATGGCAATAAACATGGATCGGGATCGGGGATCGATGTTGGCCAGATAAGCCCAAATGAGCGGACCATCCCCTCCGGCCCCCATGTACATACGGGTACCATTCCACTTCAACCCGGTGAGGGAGCTGGAGTGGATGATCCGCGCCCTCGGTATATTCAAGCGGCATAAAATACCAGGGAGAAGGCGCACGCGCTCCACCTCTACATGGCCGGCCCATCATCCTGGGAGATAGCGGATATTATGGAGGATCGCTGCGGGAGGAAGCCGTCCCACTCATCGGTGCTGGACCGGGCGCGCTCGGTTCGGTCGGGTGGACCATACCGCCGAGGGGGAGGAGGCCCGTCGCGGTGGCCGTGGACGAGACCGTGGAGAAGGTGAACGGCCGGGAGGTCTACGCCTGGGCCGCGATAGACGTGGATACGGGGGAGCTCCTGGCCATCAAGGCGACGTGGTCCAGTGGTCCAGGAGCTCCATGGACGCCCTCCTCTTCCTGAGCCGGGCGCTCGGGGCCTGCACGAACAAACCAACGTTCGTCTGGGAGGGGGGCCCGTGGTACTTGTGGGCCCTCCGGGAGCTCGGGCTGGAGCACTGCCACGGGGCGTTCGGGGACGGAGGCCGCTTGGGCAGGGGCAGAGTCGACCGGGGAGCCGCGGCCGGCGCTGAACCTCATCCCGCGACACATCCTCAGCAGCTCCTCGACGCACGGTCTCACGCATTATAAAGTGAACGGCAAACCTCGCCCCTTCTAGGGGCGGGGAGGAGGTCAGTTATGGTGGCTCGGCGGGGATGAGGAGCAGGCCTCCGGCGGACGTTCACCGGGTGGATGCGTTTCCGCCCCTCACACTCCGATGAGCTTACGTCCGGCAGGGTCCCGTGAGCGCGGACCTTCCGTTCCCGGGGATGGGGCTCGAGGCGAACCTCCAAGTTCGGAGCCATGCGACCGCGTCATGCTCGTGCGAGTTCCGCGCCTGCGAATGCGGGCTCCCGGCCCGCATCATGTAAATATGACCGCATTCTACAGACCATCAATGGACATAGCAGAGATCCTTATGGCGGAGCACTCCTCGATACGGGTTTGGAGCCTCAGGAGGGATGGCGCGGAGGAGTGGTTCCCCGGCCTCAACTCATTCGTTGTTGAGATGCACGCTGGGGACCTGGAGGACGACCTGTTGTTCCCGGCCCTCAGGAAGGCCAAGGCGAATGACGAAGATTTCCTGTTCAACCTGACGAGGATAGCGAACGATCACCGGCTGATAGCCACGCTGGGCTCGAACATGCTGAGGTGGCTGACGGATGGAGAGATGGACCTCTTCCGCGCCAGGCTGGACACATATTTCAAGGTGGTGACGTACCATAACTCGACGGAGGAGGTGCAGGTCTTCCCCGCGCTCCGCTCACTGGACTCCGGCATCAGGTGCGGGCTGGCCGCTGACGCCGTCGAAAAGATGCGCTCCAGGCCGGATGCATACTGGAGGTACTCCGGGATCTCCAGGGAATTCCTCGAGTACTCGGCCGGGATTCCATGCCCCTGAGCTCTGTTAGCACATTATTCGAGGCGGAAGGTTGTCATTAGTTATACTATGATGTTTACCAGTTCATCGGGGCGATGGACGCGAAGGCGCGCGCCGAGCTGAGGGAGCTAGTGCTCCTACACCTCGAGAGATACGGCCCTGACTGCAGGTGGATGCTCGCTAGAAGGCTGATGGGCGCATCCGGCTATCATCCGTCGTTCGACGAGGGCGAGCTGGATTCCATCTGCGACGAACTCGTGTCGGAGGGCCTCGTGGAGGTGAGGTCGATCGCGGTCAAGAGGGGACCGACCTCGTCCATCAAGCCGTGGTTGAAGAACAGGGCGAGGGAGGGGAAAGTGAAGCGTCCCCGCTGCTTCATCACGGTTAGGGGCCGGAGGGCGGCGGCAGCGATTCGCGCACGGCTGGCCGACGAGCGTCATCCACGGGGACCGCCGAGACGAGAGAATATGAGGTGCATCACATCCACGACGTAGAATCGGAGTCGAGCTATGGATCGATTATCCTGGCTCCATCCACCAAGTTCCCGACAACGTCGAGCCCCCGGTCCTCCAGTAGTTTCAGGGGGTCCGTGCTCCGCCGAGCGCCGATGCTAGGAGCCCGCCGTACTTGAAGCCGCTGTCGGGCATGACCACCGCGATCGTGCCCTTCAGATCCAACTTCATGACGGCGGCTAGGACGGCCCCGGAGCTGGGCCCCACGAGTATTCCATCCGACCGAGCGACCGACCTGACGCCGTCCATGGCCTCCTCCGGGCTCACGTCCACGATCTCGTCAAGCGACGCGAAGCGCAGCCACTTCATGCCGGTCTCGACGCGCCTCATACCAGGTATGCTGGTCCCCGGGGCCGGCTGCACGCCGACGGTCCCGACGGAATTCCCCAGCGCCGATTTGAAATAAAACGATATCGCGCTCATGTGGCCGGAGGTGCCCAACGCCCCCACGACGTAATCCGGCCTTCTCCCGGCCGCCTCCAGTTGCTCCCGGAGCTCGCGCGCGGTGTACTTGAGGTGGACCTTGAAGTTCGCATCGTTCTCGAACTGATTCAGAACGACCGCCCCATCCCTGGCGGCCTCGCCCATCACCCTGCCCAGCATCCGCACGGTGAGCGGCTCGGGCCCCCGCACAATCTCGGCGCCCATCGCAGAGAAATATGCGTCGACCCCCTCCGCCGCGGTGCTCGGCAGGTATATCCGGCACGAGGTCCCCATGACCCCGGAGAGAGCCGATAACGCCAGCCCGGTGTTGGCGGAGCTCGCCTCGTAGATCGCGCCGCCCAGGCAGCCGCGGCGCGCTGCGTCGGCCACCATCGCCCATGCGGTCCGATCCTTCACGCTGAGGCTGAACGGGTTATACCACTCCAGCTTGGCCCACACCTCGCGTCCAGCGCCCGAATCGAACCTCAGCCTCACCAGCGGCGTCGGCCAGTCGCCGAGCATGAGGTCCAGGGTGCTCGAGTAGACCCTGCGCCCCGCGTTCCCCGGCGAGCCCAGCAGCTCCGACAGTGGGACGTCGACAGCGGGCTCCTCGCCGTGGATGGAGATCGAGAACGAACCCTCCTCGAGGATCCTTCCCTCCCGGGCCGCCCTCAGCGGATCTTCGCCTACCACCTCGAACTCGCCGTCGTCCACCAGGGCCGTCGGCGCCCTCACGGCATACGCCAGCTCCAGCGCATCGAGGAGCGCGAAGCCGCGCAGCAGGGTGCCGGTGCCCGAATGGACGATGAGCGGCTCGGTCACGCGCCCGGTCCCCATCAGGGCCGAGTATCTGCCGAGCACGGACTCCAGGCCCGGCCTGACGGGCCTCCGGAGGCCGTCGATCTCCATCAGTTCCGCCCTCACGGAATCGCGGCGCGCCGACAAATATATAATGTTATTGTAATTTCTACATTTACATCGGCCGCAGTGGACGGCGCCGCATCCCTGTCATTTCGCGCTGAAGATGAAACGACGATTCTTCTCCCAAGGATCTGAATTCTCCATTCCGTGATCGATCAATGAACTCTATATATTAGATTGCGCGTCGATTGAAACAATATTTAATAATATTGACTACGCGGGACGCCGCGAGGTATATGAATACTGCCGATCTGTTGGCGAGGCAGGAGAGGATACCGATCTGGGCGCTCCCGCCGTCGTTCCTCCTGATAATAGGAGCCAGCTATCTCTTCACCTTCTACGACCTCTTCGCGATGAACGTCACGTTCGCGCAGACGGCGCTCTCACTGGGATGGGTCGAATCCCCCACGAGCCCTGCATTGGCCTCGCTCGAGTCGATACCGGTCCTAGCGTACATAGCAGCCTACATGGTGGGGGCCCTCGGGATAAGCCCGCTCTCGGATCGCTTCGGAAGGAGGACGGTTCTGAGCGCAGCCCTCCTCGTGGCGGGCCTGGGCAGCCTGGCGAACGGATTCGCCGGAGGCTACGCGGAGTTCGTCCTCGCAAGGACCGTCACTGGCCTCGGAATAGGCGCGGACTTCGCCGTATCGACCACGTATGTGAGCGAGCTCGTCCCCGCGCTCAGGAGGGGCAGGTATGCGTCAGCGCTCTACATCACCGGGGCGATCGGCGTCGTGGCCTCCACCTGGATCTCGCTCCTCCTGGTGACGCCGCCCGCGCCGTTTCCCCACGGAGTTCCGTTCGCCCTGGGATCCTCCGGGTGGTTCGCCGCGAACGGGTGGCGCGTGGTCTACTGGATCGGTGGATCGCTCGCGATCCTGGGCGCGGCCCTCAGGCTAGTGCTCCCGGAGTCGACCAGGTGGCTGCTCATGAAGGGAAGAATTGAGGAGGCCGGACGCGTGGTCGCGGCGATGGAGGCCAGGGCTCTCAGGAGGCTCGGCGCCCTCCCGCAACCCCGGACGCTGCAGGCACCCGTGGAGAGGGCGCCGCGCGTCCCCTATTCGGCGATCCTCGGCGACCGCACGTACTCCAGGAGGTTCGCGCTCCTCCTACCCTTCTGGGCGTTGACTTACGTCACGGTGTACATCGGCGTGGCAGGGCTCTCAGCGGTCCTGGGCGCCATAGGGTTCGGATTCCCCGTCAACGAGATGCTGGTGGCGGTCGGCTCCACCGGAGACGTGGTCGCGATGGCGCTGGCCGCCGTCGCGGCGGACCGCTGGGACAGGAGGCGCTGGGTGGCGATCTCCGCGGCCATCTCGCTGGCCGGGATCGCGCTGCTGGGCCCGGCCGCCGGCAACATGGCGCTCGCCCTCCTGGGCTCATTTGTCTACTTCATCGGGTTCAACATGGTGATGCCGATAGCTTTCACGCTCACGGCCGAGTCCTTCCCGACGAGGGCCCGCGCGAGCGGCTTCGCCCTCTCGGAGGGCCTAGGTCACGTGGGCGGCGCCCTCTCGATGTTCGCCGCGTCCGCAATACTCGCGGCGACCGTAGTGTTCGTCCCAGTCCCCGAAGAACCTGCGATAGAGCGCCACGTTGGCTGACATTATCGCACCGTACACGATGAACGGTATCCAGAGCAGGCCGGGATCCATGAACGGGGACGCTGCGACGGTTCCCACTGAAGCGAACGCCAGCCTGAAGCCCTGGTTGAGCCCGGAGGTCCTCCCCCTCTCCTCCGGGGAGACCATCGACACCATTCCGGACGTCTGGACCGGTAGGGCCATGATCCTCAGCGCCGGATAAATCAGGTATATGGCCAGCGAGACGTACAGGACCCTGACGAACGGGAATACAGCGAGGAGGACGACCGTGCTCCCCCTCGTCACGGCTATCGACTTCACGAATCCCAGCCTCCTCTCCAGGAGAGGCGCGGATAGCATCACGAAGACCGCGATCACGGACGAGAGCGAGGAATAGAATCCCATCGCATCCCTGGGGATATCGTAGAGCATGATGAATATCGGGATCATGAACGGGCTGACGAGGCCGCTGCTCAGGCCGTTCAGGATTCCCGTGATCGAGAACTTCGCCGCTATCTTGTTGCTCTGGCTCCTCATCTTGGCGGCCCTCGCCCTGATGTCCGGCGTGTCGAGGATCGCTATCATGCCGAGGGCCGCCGCGCCCAGGACGGTCGCAAACAGGAGCCCGGCCGCGTAGCTCAGAATACCCCCTATCAGGAGCCCGGCCGTGGACGCCAGCGTGGACGCAAAGTTCAGCCACGTTATGTACTTGGTCCTCTCGCCGCGCGAGGTCAGATCCGCGAGTATCGCCGTCTGGACCGGCGCCACAGCACCCCCCACTCCACCGGCGCCCATGGTGCCGGTGGCGCTTATCCCGCCGAGGATCGCGGCCGCGATGGCGGTGTACACATCGATCCTCACGAGCAGGAGGAGCGATGAGGCGACCATCAGCGCCGAGGCCACGTAGAGGGAGCTCCTCCTCCCCCAGAGGTCCGCAGCATACCCGAGGAGTACGGAAAATGCGGCCGTGGCGAGGGCTGCCCCCGCGTAAATTACGCCGAGCTCCTTGACCGGAAGGCCCAGCTCCTTGACGACTATATATGGATAGATTATGTACAGGATGCCGGCCGCCAAGCTCCTGAGGATCCTCATCGACGCGAGGACCGCGAGCGGCCGACGGATCATGCGCCGCTCGCGATCCCTTTTCTGTTATAATCGTATCTGTAACTTATCCGCGTGAACTGCCCCGCTCTCGCAAGTTCATCGGAGTCCATCCGCTCACCGTCACGAGACATCAGCTCACCGGCGCCGGCAGTGTATGCTTATCCAGCAGCGCGAGCTGCTGGGAAACTCCCTCCACCCTCAGGTGGAGGTCGATCGCCGCGTTGAGCCGTTCATCGATCGTGAGCCCGCACCTGAAGATCTCCCGTCCACCCGCCGTTTCGACCGCCTCGTCTCATCTGCAGTTTCCCCAAAACCCATCATCATGGTAACACCTATCTATTGAAGGATGGCTGTGAACTGCCCCGCCCTCGCGGACGGGGCTCCCCGCTTCATTACTCCACCTTGCCCGCCGACAGCGGGTAGAGGGCGGAGCTCCACGGGCTCCAGGGGTGGTTCCCACTCCGATCTCCTCAGTATCCTCAGTATATTGAGGGATGCATCCGTGTTGCCCGTACGGGCCGTCGACGGGGCGGAGGCGCGCCTCACCGACCCTCGCTTTGACAGATGCTTTGTGACGCTTACCCCGTCCATGAATATCGCAGTAATCTTGAACTAAAAAATTTTCAAATCCTGGGAGCTATCCATCCCCTCCCGCGGGAGGGGTCTTTCGCCCCCAAACCCCCCAAAGTAAGATAAACGGCTGACGCGACATGCACGCGATGGGCGATCGTGGTCCGGTGAGGATCGGGGTACTGGGAGGAATAGGTCCCGAGGCCACGGGAACGTTCTACTTGAAGCTCGTGAAGAGGCTGCAGGAACTTGGACGTGTCTCGCGCAACGGGGAATATCCCCAGGTGATGGTGAACAGCGTGCCCGCGCGCGAGTTCCCCGATCGCGTGGATCGGAGGGCATCCATAGATGAGATAGATCCGCTGTACGCCAGGGGGCTCGAGGAACTGGACGCCGTGGGGGTTGACTTCATATCGATGGTGTGCAATACTGTCCATATCTTCCACCGCGAACTGCAGGCCCGGGTCAAGGCGCCGATAATCAATCTGAGGGAGGAGGTGAGGAGGGAGCTCGTGAGGAGGGATATCCGGAAGTATGTAGTCTTGGGGACGAGGTGGACCGTGGAGCTGGGGCTCTATGAGTTCAGGGATCTCCAGCCGTTGAGCATGGATCCCGCCGACGCTGGGATTATCCACCGGGCGATCTATGGGTTCAACTTGGGGAGGAATGTGGCCGACGACGTGGAGCACGTGGCCGGTAAATATCTGGGCGCCGGCGCGCAGGCCGTGGTCCTCGGCTGCACGGAGGTTGCGCTGATGCTGTCGGGGAGGGGATTACCCGCGGTCGACACGATGGACGTGCTGGTCGATGCCACGGTCGATGAGTTCTGCGCGCTGCGCGACGGCCGCGCTCCGCCGCGCCACCGAGGTTTTCGCGCGCCCGGGCGCCGAGCATCCTCTCGGCGGCCTCGTGGGGGCTGATCCTCCCCGCTGCTACATCAGCGACCATCCTCCTGGCGCGGGTCCCCTCCATCAGGCCCTTAACCTCATCCCTGAGGAGCGACTCCAGCGCTATCCGGACCGCCACGGCGGCGCGCTCCCCCCTCATCGTGCCCGCGTTTCCGCGCGCGGCCTCGAGCGCGTCCGCCAGCTCCCCCATGCCCCGGCCATCGACGGCGCTGGCCATTATCACCGGCCTCCCCCCGGAGATCTCCTCAAGATAGCGCCCCAGATCTTCCGCCCCGGGCAGATCAGATTTGTTGACCAGGAACGCATCAGCTATCTCCAACATCCCGGCCTTCAGCGCCTGCACAAGGTCCCCGAATCCGGGCGCCACGACTACGAGGACGTAATCCGCTATACCTATGACGTCGACGTCGCTCTGGCCAGCGCCCACGGTCTCCACGACCACGTAGTCGCTCCGGGCCGCGGAGAGCACGCGCACCGCCCCCCAGACGGATTCCCCCAGGCCCCCGGCGCTCCCCCGGGAGGCCATGCTCCTCATGAAGACGCCTCTCCTGTGCAGCTGTTCCTCCATCCTTATCCTGTTCCCCAGGAACGCGCCCCCGGAGAACGGGCTGGACGCGTCCACCGCCAAGATGGACACCGTCCTCCCGCGGGACGTGAGCTCGTCGCAGAGCCTTCCTATCAGCGTGCTCTTTCCGACCCCGGGGGGTCCCGTGATTCCGATGACGAACGCGCTCCCGCGGGACGTCCGCAGCGAGTTGATGATCTCCCCGGCGGCCTCGCCCCCCGGATCGCTCTCCAAAATAGTTATGGCCCTAGATATGGACGCGGGGTCCCCGCGGACGATCCCATCGATGAGGCTCATGTCGCCGGGAGCTTCCTCCTCCTGGCCTCCGCGGCCCTTTTCCAGATGTGGTCCACGATGTCGTCTATCGGGGTCCCGGGGCCGAAGTTGCCGGTTATGCCCATATCCTCCAGCGCCCTCCTATCCTGCGGCGGTATCGTCCCCCCGCCCACCACGGCTATGTCGTCCCTCCCCATCTCCCTCAGGATCCTGACCACCTTCGGGAAACCGGTCATGTGCTGTCCGTTCAACAGGCTCAGCCCTATCACGTCCACGTCCTCCGCCACCGCGATCTCAACTATCTCCTCGGGGGGCGTGAACAGCCCCGCGTATATCACCTCCATCCCCGCATCCCTGAGGGCCTGGGCCAGCACGTATATGGCGCGATCGTGGCCGTCGAGCCCGGGCTTCGCCAGCAGGACCCTCGGGGGCCTGGACCCGAATATCCTCCTATAGTATGCCGAGGATCTCCGGCTCCCTCCACCCGCCATAGAGCTCCCTCCCGACGTCCATTATCTCCTGGAGGGTCGCGCCCGCCTTCACGGCCTCTATCAGGTACGGCATCACGTTCCGGTCGCGCTCGAGCGCGGCCCTGTAATCCGAGAGCGCCCTTTCGACCCTCGCCCGATCCCTGCCGCCCCTCACCTCGTTCAGCCTCCTGATCTGGGCCTCCCTCACCCTGTCGGAATCCACCCTGAGGAACCTTATGGCGGCGCCCTCCTCGCGGTACTTGTTGACGCCCACCACGACGTCCTCCCCGCGCTTCAACCTGAGTTCCCTCTCGTAAGCTGACCTGGCTATCTCCCTCTGGAAGTATCCCTTCCTTATCCCCTCCATGACCCCTCCGATTCCCTCTATCTCGTCCAGGTACCTGTAGATGCCCTCCTCCATGCGATCTGTGAGCCACTCGACGTAGTATGAACCGCCCAGGGGATCCGCTACGTCGCCGATCCCGGTCTCCTCCATGATCACCTGCTGGGTCCTGAGGGCCAGCTTGGCGGCCGCCGACGTGGGGACTGCGTAGGCCTCGTCGTACGCGTTCGTGTGCAGGCTCTGGGTCCCGCCGAGGACCGCCGCCAGAGCCTCCAGCGCGGTCCTCACCACGTTGACCATGGGTTGCTGCCATGTCAGCGTGTAACCGGACGTCTGCGCGTGGAACCGGAGCCTCAGGCTCCTCTCATCCCTGGCGCCGTATCTCTCCCTCATCGCCGTGGCCCAGACGCGCCGGGCGGCGCGGAACTTGGCTATCTCCTCGAACAGGTTGATCCCGGAATCGAAGAAGAACGAGATCCTGGGGGCGAAGTCGTCGACCGACAGCCCGGCCTCGATCCCCATCTCCACGTAGTGGAACCCGTCTGCCAGCGTGAACGCCGCCTCCTGGAGGGCCGTCGCGCCCGCCTCCCTTATGTGGTACCCTGAGACGCTTATCCAGTTCCACCTGGGCATCTCCCGCGTACAGAAGACCATCATGTCGCGGACGAGCCTCATGTGGACCTCCGGGGGGTAGACGAACTCCTTCTGCGCTATGAACTCCTTCAGCATGTCGGTCTGGGTGGTCCCCGAAAGCGAGGAGCGGGGCACGCCCCTCTCGTCGGCCAGCGCAGCGTACATGGCGAGGAGGACCTGCGCCGGCGCGTTTATCGTCATGGAGGTGCTGATCCCGGATATGTCTATCCCCCTGAAGATGACCTCCATGTCCCTCAGCGTGCTCACGCTGACGCCGTCGACGCCCACGACGCCCGCCGCCAGCTCGTTGTCCGGATCGTATCCGTAGAGCGTCGGCATGTCGAAGGCGAGGCTGAGCCCGGTCTCGCCGTGAGACACCAGGTACCTGAGCCTCCTGTTCGTCTGCTCCGGGGTCCCGTACCCGGAGAACATGCGGATGGTCCACCGCCTCCCCCTGTACATGTTCGGATAGATCCCCCTGGTGAACGGATATTCGCCGGGCATCCCGGGATTCCCCGCGTCGCCCGCGGTGTACGCCTCCCTGAGCTCGATCCCGGAGGGGGTCCTGGCGCTCCGCGTGCGCAGGCCCGTGGCGGCCTCCCAGGGTCCGAGGACCTCGGCCCGCCACCTGGCGTAGTCCTCCGGCTCCCCCGGAGGCCCCCTCAACCTGCTCCTCCAGTAGCCCTCGGGCATTGTGATGCGATGGGACGCGCGCTCAATTAAACGTTGCGAGTGGCTTGATTAATTGTTGAAATATTAGTTGTTGTAACGTTGGTGCATGGTAAATATTATCAATACAATTCGCTTAATACAAATATCGTGGAATGGACACCCGACGCGTGCGCTACAGGTTCCCGCCCGACACTATCGCGACCGCCGATTCGCCCCTTCCGAGGCCGCGCTTCACTATGGCCGCGTATGCAGCCGCCCCCGCGAGCTCCGCACACACCCGGGCGCTCCTGAATATCTCGGCCGCGGCCGCCTCCATGTCGACGTCGCTGACCGCGATTATCGATCCCCCGGTCTCCCCCACAGCCCTCCTGGCCTGCTCCGCGTACATCGGATATCCCACGGCTATCGCGTCGGCGCCCGTCCTGGCGTAAATCTTCCTGAGCTCCCCGGTTCTCGCGTATTCGAGGAGGGGCGCCGCCCCCTCCGCCTGCACTCCCATGAGCTTCGGGAGCTCCTCGATGAGCCCCAGCGATCTCATCTCGAGCAGCGCCTTGTGCGCCGCCGAGATGAGGGTACCATTTCCCACCGGCACGAATATGTAGTCCGGTGGATCGAACTCCAGCTGATCCATCACCTCGAAGAAGACGCCCTTCTGCCCCTCCTTCCTGTACATGTAATCCCCGGCCAGGAACGTCCCGGTACCCCTCGCATATCCCTCGGCCTCCCTGACGGCATCGTTGAAATCGCCCTTCACTTGGATGACCTTTCCGCCCTTGTTCCTTATCATGTCTATCTTGTTCTCGTTGGCGCCCGATCCCACGAACGTGATCGCCTCCATCCCGGCTATCTCGGAGTAGGCCGCGAGGGAGAGCGCCATATTCCCGGTGGACGCCACCGCCAGCCTGTCGAATCCCAGCTCGAGCGCCCTCGTGACCTCGACGCTCGATCCCCGATCCTTGAAGGACTTCGTCGGGTTGTCGACCTCTATCTTCAGATAGATATCGGGGGACGCCGAGATCCTCTTGAGCCTGGTGCCGCCCTCCCCGACGGTGATTGGCCTCCTGGAAACCGGGTAGAGCGGCGCGTACTTCCACTGCTTGACCGGCCGGTGCCTGAAGTCGGGCGGGAGCCTGACGGTCGAGTAATCGTACTCCACCTCCAGGAGCCCACCGCACCTGTCGCACACCGGCCAGGGATAGTCCGGATGATACTCCGCGCCGCACTTGGTGCACCTGAGGACGAAATCCGGCACGGACGCCCGGCGGGGGCGGAGGCGGATAAGTTTTCGCCGCCGATTCCGGGTGGACCTGATGTTAGCTTTATTAACATCGGGTGCGGAATAGTTCCGTGCGCGTGGATGCGCGCGTGGCGGACGTCGTCTCGAGGTCGCCCAACGCGCCGCTGCAGCTGGGCCCGGGGGCCGCGGCGATAGAGGCGGCGATCGCGCTGGCGCTGGCGAGGGAGTCCATCGTCGTGATCTCGACGTCGCCGCCCAGGATAGTCGCCGGCTACGGGATCATCGCGCTGATCAGGGGCGCCGATAATCCGTGGGCCGCGCTCTATACGACCCGCGCCGTGGACGTCTCGTGGACCCCCGTGTACGCGCGCCCCGACGAACAGCTCATGGACGTCGTGGACGGGATGAGATCGTCGGGCCGCTACAACGCCCTGGTGATGGAGGGCGACCGCGTCTCCGGCCTCCTGACCACGCTCGACGTGGCCAGGTTCCTCCACTCGATCGGCGCCCTGAGGGGGAAGGCCCCGGCGGGATCCGCGATCGTGGGCATCGACCCCGATGTGTCGCTGAGGGGAGCTATGGACGTGATGATCGAGAGGGGGCTCAGGAGGCTGGCCATCTCGGGCACGGATTTCATGGTATCCGACCGCAGCCTGATGAGGGGAGCGCTCGACGGAGGCCTCCTCCTGAGGCTCAGGGACGATCCGGTGGGAACGCTCTCCAGCCCCGTCTCGGGATACAGCTACATGCTCGAGAGGCCGGCGATACTCCCGGACGGCGCCGATGCGCACGCGGCGCTGGATATCCTCCTGAGGTCGAGCGATCGCGTCCTGGTGACGGATGACCGGGGAACCGTGATCACGCCATGGGATCTCTCGATAAGATATCTCCTCTCGGGGATCGCGTAGATATGCCGCGCGGGCGGTATTTTCCCGTTGAAACCCCGGGACCTAGGCCGCGCGCAGGATCGCGCAGACCCCCGGATCCGCGCAGCTGAAGATCCGTTCGAATCGGCATATCCCGACCCGAAGGATCAAACTACACTGACGGCCCTTCGACGCGTGCGCCTTCCGGGTCCCGGGGCATTCGGCGGACCTCCCGGATCAACACCCGGACGCGGTCGATCGCGGGAGGGGAGCGGCGCGCCGGAAGCACGCGATCGGGGGATCCGGCGGGGAGCGGCCGGCTTGGAAACGCCCTCCGATATCAGTATGAGGCCCGCCACCACGAGCGGGATGGAGGCCGCGTATATCTGGAATCCGCCCGCGCGCGATATCAAATAGAAGGCCGCTATGGGGAGCAGCTCGAGATTCGTGAGGACGTTCACCAGCGCCTCCCTTCCCCCGCCGAACGCGCTCAGGATCCTGAGCCCCTTGGCCTCCAGCAGGAGCGCCACGGCCAGGCTGATGCCGGCGATGGCCGCTGGAGCCGAGAGCGTCAGGGCGGGCCCCGCGGAGAAGGGCACTGCCAGGAAGAGCACCTCACCGGCGAACACCCCGACCGTGGACGCGGGCAACCCCCCCGATGACGAGATCCTATAGAGCACGTAGGTTCCCAGCGCGTAGAGGATAGCCGTCAGGAGGCCGATGGCTACCGATTGCGCATCGAGCATCCGGGGACCCTCGGCCGCGTACATTATGCCGATGCCGAGGACCGCCAGGACGGATCCCCCCAGATAGGCCCATGGCCTCCCCGGCCTGCTCCTCGGGAGCAGGAGCATCGAAAAGAATAGGAGGTTCATGGAGGAGAACGCGCCGGCTATCCCCAGCCCCGCCTCCGGTATCAGCACGTACAGCGCGACGTTTCCCGCGGCGAACGCGAATCCACCGACCATCGATAGGAGGAATGGACGCGGACGTATGGATCGGAGGCCCGGGGCGCTGAGCGCGGCGGACGCGGCGAGCGCGACCATCATAACGGACATTAGCGCCTGGACGACGTGTCCGGGCTTCGCCACATCCGCCGACGATATCAGCCACGCCGAATACGAGAGCGAGGAGAGGAGCGCCATCCCGTACCCGACGAGCCTTGTATTCATCCGCGCCTCCCCCTGAACATTATCCGGTGGGCCAGCGCCACGGTCCCGATCCCGATCGCGGCGGCCCCCGCCGCCGTATAGGCCGGCGAATAGCCGAGCGCCACCGATATGGTGATGCCGGCCAATGCCGCCTGGACCACCGCGAGGACCGTCAGGAGGAACTGGACCGACAGCAGCCTCCTGTCCTCGGAGAGCCTGTACCTGAGATCCAGCTCCCTCCCCAGCGCTGATGATGCCCCGTCCACGGTTGAGCGGAGCTCATCCACGCCCATCCTGGCCTGCGCGGACCTCAGGACCTCCCTGAGCGATTCGTAGATCCCGACGTCCAGCGCGTTGAGCTCCATCATCCTCCTGCGGAACCTGGCCTCCCTCTCCGTCAGCTCCGCGTACTCCTCCTCGACGCTTCCGCCGTCGGGCCCGGGCGGCCTCCAGGAGACCAGCGATTCGTGAATCGACGATAGTACGGCGAACTGCTCCCTCAGGATCTCCACCTCGCTCGAGTACTCGGCCTCCACGGCGGCCATGGCGTCGCGCAGGTCGTGGAGTTCGCGGACGGACTGGAGCGGGATCCCATATATCTCCTCGAAGGCGTCGATGAACACCGCGGAGCTCCTCCCCACCACGAGGCCGGCCCTCGGCTCGTACATGGCGAGGATTCCGTCCACTACGCTCAGGTCGGATATCCACTCCGCCCTCTCGCACCGCCCCGGCCTCCCGCAGAAATACCTGGATAGCTCCGAGTCCGAGGCCGCGTAGTAGCTACCGTCCGCGTTCGCCATGCCGTAGATATCCCTCGGCGAGGGTTCCCCCTCCGTGGATTCCACTATCAGAAGGGGATAACGCTCGACCGCGGGCAACCGGATCCTCCCTTCACGCGATCCGGCCGTGCCGATGATGCCCCCCAGGATCTCGCTCATCCTGGCCCTGACGCGCGACTCAAGGCGCTCCCCGTCCACCCTCAGGTTGCCCGGGGACTCGGCCCTTATGGCGGTGGGCACGAGGAGGGGTCCGTTCCCCCTGATCACGACCTCGAGCGTCATCGTATTGATCGATTTATAGGTCCCCAGGACCACCGCGTCCCCGAGCGGCAAATCCCTTCCATCCCCCCTCACGACGGATACGGAGAACGAGTCTATCGGTCCGAACCTGATTATGCTCCTGTGCCTCAGATACGACCCCCTGAGGTTTATGAGGTCCCTCCGTTCCCTCAAAAGGAGCTCCAGCGGCACGTCCCCCGATACGATCCTCCTCCTTCCGCCGTACCTCACATAGGGTATGGAGCGGCCGCCGAGATATCTCAGGAGGGCGCCGCCCAGTCCAGCCGTCGTCCTCCGCGCCCCATACAGGTCCACCACGAAGAAGAACCTCATCGAGAACCCGCGGATCAGCGCGGAGCCCGGATCCTCGAGCGTCAGGGCCGGCCCGCTCACCTGCTCCTCGACGAGCCTGTATTCCACCGCGCGCTCCGGATCCTCTATCGACATAGCGTACCTGAAGTAGGACCTCAGGAACCCCAGCAGGACATCATATCCCATCGACGTGGATTCCGGGATCGGCCTGAACATCAGCCTCAGGTCCTCGGCCCTCCTCTTCCCCGGGGAGAGCGGGGGCTGCACGTACCTGATGGGGACGAACATGTATCCCCTGCGCGACCAGAAGGGCACGGAGCCCCACTTCCCGACGACTTCTGGATCCTCAACCTCCACGAAGATCCCGCGCAGATCCTTCCCCAGGGCACTCGCGTCCGCCGATGCGCGGCGCACGAACTCGCCCTCCAGAAGGGAGCCAAGTCCCCTGCCCCTGAAACTATCGTCCACGCCCAGGAACTCTATGACGCCCACCGAGGGCTCCGAGTAGTAATCACCTATCGCGAATCCGACGATCTTGCCCCCGATCCTCGCGACGATCACGCGGTAGTCGTTGTCGCCGTAGTAATCCGTGGACTTCAGCGCCAGATACCTCTCGAGGTTCTCCAGCGTCTCCGCCTCCTCATCCGACGGGAAGATCGCGCGGTACAGCGGGTACAGATCCCGGAGGACGACGGCGTCGGAGGGCGATAGATCAGCGATCTGCGGAGCCTCCGCGGCGAGCGCTCCGGTGCCGCTCGCCCCATCGATGGACGCCATCGGGTAATGTTGATCCAGGTTAATTATTAACGTATTTCCACGAGTCGGTCTGCTCCAGCTCCTTCGGGGGCCAACGGCCGCGTATATCCCGCCGTAGGATCCCCGCGGGTTCACGTCGATATGGGGCTTCACCCTCGTGAACGGGAGGCATCCGCTGGAGTGGAATGAGGAGGCTGTTCGGAGGCCCCGGATTCCTCGTAGACGAACTTCCCGCCCCTCATCCACGAGAATATCGCGCCCACTGCCACGAGCGCCGTGGATATGTAGATGGAGATTCTCAGCGCGTCCATGAACGGCGGTCCTATCACGGATGGGAGGAACGTCCTGGAATTCAGCAGCTGGACGACGCTTTGCGGAAGGAGCGCCAGCGCCGACTGTGGAAGGGCTGAGGCAGGATTCACCCCCAGGAATGCCGCGAACAGGAGGCCGCTGGCCGGTATCGAGGAGAGGAACGACGCCACTTGGCTCGGGAGGCCATATGATGCGACAGCCGATGCTATCTCCCCCGGGACGTACATTGTGAAGAACGTTATGAGCATTGAGAAGAACAGCGCCATGCTTATCGTGGATCCCACGTTGCTGAACGTCTGTCTCATGCCGTTCCCGGCGCCCCTGTCCTGCGACCTCAGCGAGTTCATTATAGCGGTCGTGTTCGGCGCGGAGAAGAGGCCGCCCCCCAGTCCGCTCACGAACAATATCGCCTCGAACCCGGGAAGGCTGAAATTGTATGGGAGCGCGGTGAGCGCGAGGAGCGACGCGCCCATTATGACCATGCCGAGGGTGGCGAAGATCCTCGCGCCGTACCTGTCGGTCAGCATCCCCCCGATGGGGGCCATGGCGACGGTCCCGATCAGCATGGGTATCATGTAGACGCCCGCCCAGAACGGCGTCGATTCCCAAGGATATCCGTGGAGCGGGAGCCATATTCCCTGGAGCCATATCACCACGAGGAACATTATCGCGCCCCTCGCCAGCGAGTTGAGGAATAGCGCCATGGATCCGTAGGTGAATGGCCTTATGCGGAAGAGGGACAGGTTGAAGAGCGGCGCCTTGGCCCTCCTCTCGCTGATCGTGAAGAGGACGAAGAGGAGCGCGCCCAGCGGAAATGACGCGATAACCCATGGATTCCCCCATCCCATCTGCGAGTTCCCGTACGGCATAAGCGCATATGTGAGGCCGAGCGATATAGCGAGCAGGCCCGCAGCCAGCGTCAGGTTTCCCGCCAGGTCCAGGGATACCACGCCGGTCCCCGGGGTCCTCCTGAGCCTGAATATCGACCACAGTGCGCCGGCCACCGCGAACGGCACGTTCACTATGAAGACCATGTGCCAGTCATAGCCCACCAGGAGGCCACCCAGTATGAGCCCGAGGAACGATCCCACTATGAACGACGCCTGGTTGAGCCCGAGCGCCTTCCCCCTTTCCCGGGGTGGAAAGGCGTCGGTGAGAAGCGCGGTGCTGTTCACCATCAGGAGCCCTCCTCCGATAGCCTGCACGAGCCTCAGGAATATCAGCAGGAGCGCCCCCGAGTTCCCGGAACCGCTCGGTATCAGCGAGAGGAGCACCGATGCCACAGTGAACACGATAAAACCCCATGTGTAGATCCTGGCCCTTCCATACATATCGGATATCCTGCCGAACGTCACGAGCACCGACGCCATCACGACGCTGTATCCCATCAGGACCCAGAGGAGATAGGCGAACTCCCCGGGGAGGAACGGGTTTATCCCGAGCCCCCTGAAGATAGCGGGGAGGGATATCAGCACTATATACATATTCATCGAAGACATTATTACGCCGAGGGTTGTGTTGGTGAGGACAACCCACTTGTACTCCACATCGAACCCGATATCTAATACGATATTTACGCTTTGTCCACGATCGCGCTGTGGAAGGTGAGGAGCGGGTACCTGAAGATTGTATGCACCTCCCGGTCGATGCCGGGACGGGACAGGTCGTTCCCATGGACGCCGCGGAAATGCCCCGGATGCGGGGAGGCGGTCGAGATCGAGAATCCATCTAATCCGAAAATGGAATCCCGTCCCGGACCCTGGACGGGCCCTCGCGGATACCGAACCGCTGCCTATCCGCAGGAGGATGGGCGAGTTCGGCCGAGGATTTGAGAAGTCCACGCCTTCGGCATGGGCAGTTCAAGCGTCACCGGCGCGCCCCAGCAGCTCACCCAGGGCAGAGCCGTACTTCAGTCCGCTGCCGGTCAGCACCAGCACGACCCTCTCGCTCCTCGACACCGAGCCGGAGTCCAGGAGCGATCTGTAGGCGGCCAGCGCAGCCGCGGAGCTGGGCTCTACAAGGAAGCCGGCCCTCACCAGATCCCTGAGCGCCTTTATTATCTCAGCGTCGCCCACGGACGCGGAATCGCCTCCGGTCCTCCTTATGGCATCCACCATCTGTCCGAGCCTGGGTGGATTCCTCACCAGGAGGGCGTCCGCGAGCGATGACGGCGGTCCTTCATCCCTTCCGTGGAGGACCTCGTGAAGCGGAGCGCGTCCCCTGGCCTGGGCCGCTATCAGGCGAACACTCATATCGGATCTCTCGGCGCCGCGGTACGCCCCCAGGAGGAGTGTGCCCGAGGCCACGGGCATCACCACCGCGTCCGGATTCGACGGGCAGGAGCGCAGCTCCCGGGCGAATCCCTCCATTCCATATACGAAGAACGGGCTGTACATGTGGCCGACGTAGGCGCATCCATCCATGCCCTGTGCGATACTCGCGGCGTCCTCCCGGGTTTCGGCCTCCAGGAGCCTCGCGCCGAGTGCCCGTATTACGTCCTTCTTCGGCCCTCCGGCCGCCCCGGGCACGACTATTGTGGCCTCCATGCCCGCCGCCGAGGAGTACGCCGCGACCGAGATCCCCGCGTTGCCGCTGGAGTCCTCGGACACACATGAATAACCCATGTGCCTGGCCATCCCGACCGCGACGCTCGATCCCCGATCCTTGAAGGAGCCGGTGGGGTTCAGGTACTCCAGCTTCACCATCGCGCCGAGCCTCTCCGACCATATGCACGGTGTGCCGCCCTCGCCGAGGCCTATGCGATGGAGGGGGCCCTCCCCGATCAGGTCGAGCGGGGAACCACACCTGGGACACCTCCAGAGCCATGAGTCGACGGAGAACCTGGATCCGCATGCGGGGCAGACGTACTCCAAGGCCGCGGTGAAATAGATGCCGCGATGGATAAGGATTCGCATCCCGATCGATAGCGTTGATCGGATAAGGAGACCGCAAAGGCCGCGATCGCGCGGGCCGTCCTCCCCTCGGCGGCTCACGCGTCGAGTTGACGCGTGCATGAGCTCGAAGGCGCCGACGTGAGCCGCCGATCGCCTTATCCGGCCAGCATCCAGGTCGACGGTGGGCCGCCCCGCTGCATGCATATATTATTTAGCGACGTAAATCGTTATTTGTTGAATAATATTTAACTTAAATCGCGGGAAATTCATTAAAATATCATGATAGCTCCGGGCATTGACGGAAACATTTTACTATAACCTCGACCCCACGATATTCATGGGCACGATAAGGATCTCGGTGGAGCCGCCGGGTCCCAGGGCCAAGGAGATAGCGAGGAGGACGGACAGGCTCACGTCCCCCTCGTTCCTCAGGCAGTATCCATTCGCGATAAAGTCGGGCAAGGGCGCGGTGTTGGAGGACGTCGACGGAAATCGCTACATAGATATGAACGCGGGAATAGCGGTGCTGGGGCTGGGGACGGCGCCGGACCCGGTCGTGAGGGCGATCTCACGCGCGGCCTCCAGGTTCATCCATTATTCGTACACGGACTTCTACTACGAGGGAATACCGAGGCTCGCGGCGGAGCTCGTCAGGATCACGCCAGGGAGGTTCCGGAAGAGGGTGTATTTCGGCAACAGCGGCGCCGAGGCGACCGAGGCCGCGATGAAGCTCACCAGGTATCACTCGAGGAGGCCCAGATACATTGCGTTCACCGGCGCATTTCACGGCAGGACGATGGGGGCGCTGAGCCTCACCGCGAGCAGGAACGTGCAGGTCAGGGGTTTCTCCCCGCTGATTCCCGGCGTATCACACGTCCCCTATCCCTACTGCTACAGGTGTCCCTTCGGGAAGACGTTTCCCGACTGCGGCTTCTTCTGCGTGGACTTCATAGAGGATCAGCTCTTCAAACGCGACGTCCCGCCCGACGAGGTCGCCGCTTTCTTCGTAGAGCCGATACAGGGGGAGGGAGGCTACGTAGTTCCCCCCGACGGATACTTCGGGAGGCTGCGGCGCCTCATAGAACCGTACGGGATCTCCCTCGTGGACGACGAGATACAGGCCGGGATGGGCCGTACGGGCAGATGGTTCGCGATCGAACACTTCGGAGTTGAGCCGGACGTGATCCTGGTGGCGAAGGCGATTGCGTCGGGCCTCCCCCTCTCCGCGATGGTCTCCAGGGACGAGCTCATGGACTGGCCTCCCGGATCCCACGCCACCACGTTCGGCGGGAACCCGGTGGCCGTGGAGGCCGCGCTCGCGACGATCCGCACGATGAAGAGGCTCGGGGTGTTGGAGAACGCCGAGAGGGTGGGAGCCCATATCATGAGAAGGCTCGTCGAGATGAAGGACAGGTACGAGATCGTCGGGGATGTGAGGGGAAGGGGTCTGATGATAGGCGTCGAGCTGGTGAAGGATAAGTCGTCGAAGGAGCCGAACCCCGAGGCGGCCATGATGGTGGTCGAGCGCTCCTGGAAGCGCGGAGTTCTCCTGATAACGGCCGGGGTCAGCACGCTCAGGATAGCGCCCCCGCTCGTGATCACCGAGGAGCTGGCTGACGAGGCGCTGGACGTGATCGAGGGCGCGGTGAGGGAGGTGTCCGCAGTCGCCGGACACTAGGCGCGCGATCATGGATAAACTACAAACCCACGGGCGTGGTATCCCAGCCTCGCGACCGTGATTTCCCCGCTTCCTCCGGAAAGCTCGGTCTCATCCACCCGCGGCGGATGTTCCATTAACGAAAATACCCCCGGCGACTTTAAAGCTGCGCTTGCGGACTGGTAGCGCATGATCGCGGAGTCCGTGGAGCTGGGGAGGAGCGGCATCATGATCTCGAGGATCGGCCTGGGAACCTGGCAGGCCGGCGGCAGACAGTGGGGCGACGACGTGGAGGACTCCAGTATCGTAGATGCGATCAGCAGAGCGCGCGAGCTGGGCATCAACCTGATAGATACCGCCGAGATCTACGGGAACGGCCATTCTGAGGAGGTCGTGGGCAGGGCTATCTCGGAGCTGGGAAGAGATGAGTTCGTGGTCGCCACAAAGGTCCATGGAGCACATCTGAGGCGCGATGAGCTCCTGAGGGCGGCCGAGCTGAGCATGAGGAGGCTGGGCGTGAAGTATATAGATCTGTATCAGGTGCACTGGCCCGATCCCTGGGAGCAGATACCGCTCAGGGAGACAATGAGGGCCATGGAGGAGCTCTACGTGCAAGGGAAGATAGGCGCCATCGGCGTGAGCAACTTCGCGGTCAGGGACCTGGAGGAGGCCAGGAGCCATCTGTCGAAGGTCGACATATCGTCGAACCAGGTCCGGTACAACATGCTGCAGAGGGAGGTGGAGGAGGAGGTCATCCCGTACTGCAGGAGGAATGGGATAACCGTGATAGCGTGGAGCCCCCTGGCCCAGGGCGCCCTCACGGGGAAGTATGATGCGGGAAAACTGCCCGGGGATCATATAAGGTCGGGCAACGAAATATTCAGGCCCGGGAACATGGATCGGATAGCGCCGCTCCTGAGGATCCTCGGGGAGATAGCCGGGAGCAGGGGGAAGGTTATTTCGCAGGTGGCCCTCAACTGGCTGCTCACGATGGATGTTGTGCCGATACCGGGCGCGAAGAATCCGGCGCAGGTCGAGGCGAACGCGGGGGCGATGGGATGGCGGCTCTCCGGCGAGGAACTTCGCAGGATAGGGTCGATCCTCGATACGATCGATATAGACTATCTGTGAACGCGGACGGGCGGATCTTAACCTCACCGGTGGATCCCGGCGCCGCCGAATCCAGTTCCAAACGGGCGTCGCCGCGGGATGGCGTCGGGATTTCCTTATATATACAATATGCGTGGGATAGGATATGGCGGATTTCTCGATAGAGGGCTACGACATGCAACACCTGAGGGTCAGGCTCGATCAGGGCGAGTCCATATACGCCGATGCCGGACACCTCGTATCAAAGGGATACCAGGTCTCGATAAACGCAACTGTGAGGGGAGGATTCCTCGCCGGGCTCAAGAGGGCAGTGACCGGCTCATCGTTCTTCGTGACCGAGCTCTCGGGACCCGGGGAGTCGGTGCTCGCGGCGGCGTTTCCAGGCAAGGTCTTCCCTGTCGCGCTCGACGGTTCCAGGGGGTTGATGGCGGAATCGCATTCATTTCTGGCCGCGGAGCCGGGGGTCCAGTACGACGCGCAGATGGCCAGGCTCGGCGCGGGAATACTCGCGGGGGAGGGGCTATTCCTGGCGAAGTTCGCCGGGCGCGGAAATGTATACCTGCACGCATACGGAGGACTCATCGAGAAGGACCTCGGGCCCGGTGAGATGCTCCAGGTCGAGGCGGGGCACCTGCTCGCGTTCGAGGATGGCATGAAATACGGTATCTCGCGCGTCGGTGGGATAAGGAGCATGCTGTTCTCGGGGGAAGGATGGTTCTTCGTCCAGATCGAGGGACCGGGAAAGGTCTACATGCATACTGTGACGGCACAGCAGCTCGCCGGTATACTGATACCGTATCTGCCTCGGCAGGGCGGCCCTGGCCTGGGGATAAATATCTGATGGAACTATGCCCATGGATGCATCCGCCGATCCACGCGCGGATGACCCGGCGCCCGCCCGAAATGCCGCCGATATTCCGATAATCCTAGAATTTGGATTGAAATTTTCACAGATCATATCGATGCCGGACGCGGAGTTCCGCTTCCGGGCCCACGCGGACGAGCAGACGCTGGGGGCGTTGGGCGTTAAAGGCCCAGTTGGGATTGATGTGTGAGATATATAACGTACTGCGCCTGGTAGATATATATTCTTACAATGAGAGACGGGGGCTTCGATGGAACACTACAGCCCGGCGCACGGGCATACGCTCCTCACATACTCGACGTCCTCGGGATGGGCGGATGGACATGAGGAACTGAGCGCTATCACGACGGTCGCCAGCTCCGGGAGCGTTATCGGACCATTGTATCTCTTCACGTACGCCGAGGAGCCGCCCGAGATGCACTCGACCGTCACGTGCGGATGAACCGGCGCGCGCTCATCCCCTCCGATCTCGACGAGCGCCCTCAGGGATCCGCGCATCGCGCGGGCGAGCCTGAACCATTCCGCGCCTGCGTAGCCGCAGAGGGAGCATTTGTAGCTATCGTGGAATATCGCGTACAATCCGTCCTCGGCGGGCCTCCACTTATCGCGCGATACCAAGCGCCATACATTCCTTTCCGGCACATATTCGTAGAATCCGGGATCGGATCCACGGATGGGCGCCGCAACCTCCACCTCAGCGCCCTCGCGTCCATTGCTCGCGGTTCCCGTCCTCAGCGCCCTCGCGATCCGCTCCAGGATCCTCCTCTCCTCGTCGTCGACCACGGGCACGCATTGCAGAATTAAACACTTATATTTGAATTTTACTATTAAGTTTCCCCCGGGGACCCGACCTCGTACAGCATGGGGTCGCCCCTGAGCCCCCTCAGCAGGTTCTCCACGGCCACCTCGGCCATCCTGCGCCTGGTCTCGACGGTGGCGCTTCCCAAGTGCGGCGTGAGCACGACGTTGTTCATGCGCGCCAGGGGATGGTCGGCGCCGATCGGCTCATCCTCGAAGACGTCGAGGGCGGCGCCGGCTATGACCCCCTCCTCCAGGGCCCTAACGAGGTCGCGCTCGACGACCACCTTCCCCCGGGACGCGTTAACGAGGTATGCGCTCCTCTTCATCCTCCTGAGGAATCCGTAGTCGACCATATGGTACGTGCTCGGGTTCAGATCTACCGCGAGCACGACGAAATCGGATATTGGCAGGAGCACGTCCACCGGTGCGTACTCCGCGGCCAAACCCGGCTTCGGCGTCCTGCTGCTGTACAGGATCTTCATGTCGAAACCCGCAGCCCTTCTGGCGATCGCCCTCCCTATCCTCCCCATGCCGATTATGCCGATCGTTCCCCCGTGGACCTCCGATCCCAGCATGAACGTCGCGTTCCACGGGCCGCTCCACCCCCCGGAGCGTATCAGCCTGTCGCCCTCGACCACCCTCCTGGATACGGCCAGTATCAACGCGAACGTCAGGTCGGCTGTCGCGTCAGTTAGCACATCCGGTGTATATCCCACCCTTATCCCCCTAGCCCGCGCTGCCCCTGTATCTATGTGATCGTATCCCACGCTGTACGTGCTTATTACGCTGAGCCTGCGCGCGGCCTTCAAGATCTCCTCGTCCACACTGTCCGCCAGGGTGCAGAGGAGGCCGTCGGCCTCCCCCACCTCGTTCAGCAGCCAGTCCCTGGGCGCCGGCTCCTCCGATCCCCACTCAACGAAGTCGGTCAGGTCGGGGAGCGCGCCGAGCCATGCGCGGGGCAGGCGGAACGTCGCAACGACCCTTTGGGATCCCATGCATGACGATCGGACAGGCGCACATTAAATCCTTACCAGATGAAGCATTTTTGATGAATCGAAGAAATTAATATAATTTATGTATATAATAAACTATATTATTAAATTTTATGTGTTAATACTTAAATATGTTTGCGATAGATGCGTACAATAAGGGGCATGGCTGATGACTACCTCGTATCGGCGATGATGGATCTCCTCCGGGTAGCCGTGCCGTTTAATTGAGCCGTCGATGGATGGACCTGAACTAGAGGAGCCATCCGCCCGATCAGCGACCAACGCGAATTCGCATCCGTGCGGATCTGGAGGTCCTCTCCGAGGAGCGCGGCCGGATTTCCTGGAGTTATCGCCGAGGAGCTACGCCTCAGATGTGGAGGGGAGTATGTGGACAGGCCCGTCATGGACAGTTCGAGACCACCGCTGGGTTTGCGGAGAAGAGGCCGTCCATGTCGGACGCTTCGGTGGCCTAACGCGCTCCGCCGGATGCCGCGGCTGGAGGGATCCTATGAAACTGAGCTCTGAATGTATGGAAATATTTATTAGGCAACTGCGAAATTAGCACTCAATGAATCCTTTCAAGAGACAACTCGACTACGACTTCAAGGTAGACCTTGGGAAGGTCGTGGATCAGTTCACGAGCTACCTGCAGTCGAATGGCTGGAAGGTACAGAGCAGCGCGCAGGGGGACAGGGCGGTCGTGCAGGCCCAGAAGGGCGGCATCCTGAGGGATATAATTGCGGCCGAGAGGGCCCTCACGTTCACAATGGACCAGACTCAGGGTAAGCTCACGGTCAGGGCCGGCATAGGGAAATGGATCCAGAACATAGGCGTCATGGCCCTGGAGGTCCTGCTGCTCTCGGAGCTCTTCCTGGTCGTGGATGTGCCGGAGATGCTCTGGAGTGAACATGTGGAGAAGGCGGTCCTAGCGAAGCTCGACGAAATAGTGAGATCCACGGGCCGTTGATCCGGTGAATGGATGTCCGGGCACTTTCAGAACCCGATCTATATCGTGGGCGGGGCCATCACCCGGCCCCGTTTCATCCGATATGCGGTTTATTAAACGGCTAACCCATGCTGGGTCGGCCATCGCACAATCCGGGTATTGGTCAGATAAGGCGATGACGAGGACGCGGCGCTATCTCCCGGACGAGGGCCGTCCTCCCTCGGCAGCACCATCCTCGGGTCGATGCGCGCGGGCGCCAGATGTAATCCACCGAACGATCTTATCCGACCAACACCCACTCCGGCGCGCAACTGTTTTATCGCGGGACGCTCTACGGGATCCGTGCTGAACGAGGAGGCCGTGAAAATAGATGTGCCGGGCGGCTTCAACGTGATAATCGGACAGGCGCATTTCATCAAGACGGTGGAGGATCTCTACGAGGAGCTGGCCACGTCATATCCGGAAATCAAGTTCGGGATAGCGTTCTGCGAATCGAGCGGGAAGGCGCTCGTGAGGTACGACGGAAACGACGAACAGTCGACCAAAATGGCGGTGGACGCCGCGCTCAGGATAGGCGCCGGCCACTGTTTCGTCATATTCCTGAACGGAGGTTATCCGATAAACGTGCTCGACCGCGTCAAGGGCGTTCGGGAGGTTACGTGTGTCCATGCGGCCACCGGGAATCCTTTGAAGGTAATCGTCGCGGACGACGGCGAGGGGAGGGGAATCCTGGGGGTCATAGACGGCGTGAGGCCGAGGGGGGTCGAGGGGGACATCGACAGGGATGAGAGGCACAGGCTCCTCAGGACGATAGGATATAAGAGGTAGCGGAGATATCTATATAGATGCTCGCGCATGCGCCCCCGGCCGCCTAAACGTCCAGCTGATCATCTATTTACTAAATATTTTCTATTTCTCCGATATTACTATGGTATCTTTAATTAAAATCGGATTGGAAATTCGAGATCAAACATTAAATATGGGATCGATCCGCATGTGGATCAGGAGGTGGATGGGGAAATGTTAGGCATGTTCGAGATGAGGCGGACGCAGAGGGTGAAGGACGCCGCCGTGGCGGATGCCGTAGTTGTGGAGAGGAATGCCAGGGTCTCGGACGTCATCGAGATGATCGAGAGCAGGGGACGCTGCGCGGTCGTTGTGGATGCCGAGAGGAGGCCGATCGGGGTGGTCTCGGAGGGCGATGTGAATTATGCCAGGTCTAAGGGCCTCGAGGAAGCCCCCATCTGGACCGTGATGTCTGAGGATCCGTTGACTGCGAGGGAGGACTGGTCCCTATCGGAGGCCAGGAGGATAATGGAGGAAGCGGGCATCAACTGCATGCCCGTCGTGGATTCGCGCGGCAGGCTCGTCGGGGTCCTGATGGCCCCGCGGGCGGTCGCGCCTGCGCCGATTACGGCGTGACGTCGGAGCCTCGGCGTCCGGGGGCCCCTCATTTACTGGCCAGTATGGATACGGCCGGGCGGGGGGCTCATCTCGGATTCAGTATAGATCGTCTTAAGGTAACGGAGCTTGAAGGGCGCGGAAAGCGCCCGCGAATGACGGGCGGATCGCTCCCCGATCATCGCATATCTCCGAATAGTGAACTACCCACATCGAGGCTTCGGCGGGCGATGAGCCGTCTAACACCGCTGGACGCAGTGCTCAGCTGTTAGCGCACATGGAGTAACCGGGAAGTCCCCTCACGTTCCTCATGAGCTCGTCGTCGATGGCTTCACCCCTGGGGATCGTCCCCAACCCGAGCTCCTTCACTATGCCATCAAGTATCCGGGAATCGCCATGGACGCCCGTGCCGCAGATCCTCTCCAGAGCTCCGTCGACCCTCAGATATATATCCCTCGTGCGCGCCAGATACTCGTACGGCCTCCGCGTGCAGCCGTAATGCGGAACGCATACCATCTCCAGCCGCAACGAGACAAGCCTGCCGAGCGATTCGAGGAACATGTCCATGCGGAACGGCGGCGGGGCAGTCGGCCATGCGAATCCACCTTCGCCTATTACAAGCATCCCCGCCGAGTCACCGGGGAAGAGGACGCCCTCGTCCACCAGATACCACGCGGAGCTGTGGGACGCATGCCCGGGCGTCGCGATGAGCCTCATCCGCGAATCCCCGATTCTCAGCTCATCGCCGTCCTCGAGCGTCAATAATCTCCCGGGATCCACCGGTTTGATTCCACCCCATATGTCGACCAGATGGCCCATGACCTCGCGGGACGACTCCAAGAGCCTCGATGGATCTATCAGATGTCTCGCACCCCTCGAGTAGACGGCCGCGCGCATCCCCGGTTCCAGCTCCAGCATCCTCGCCGTCCCGCCCGCATGATCTAAGTGCACATGCGTTATCAGGACGTACTCCAGGCGAGTATCATTCAGATGTTCCCTGGCGCGGGAGATATATTCGTCCGCAACGCTCGCGGATCCCGCGTCCACGAGCGCCGCGACCTGGCCGGACTTCACCAGGTATCCGCTCAGGACCGGTGGATTTCCCAGGATCCCCAGATCCACGACCTCGGCCATACCGCGGAGCGAACGCGGCTGTATATTAATCTGTGGCAAATCCCGGGGAACCGATCGGGGCCGCCGGGGAATGGACGAGGCGTCACAGCCTTGAGGGCGCTATCATGGCAGCGGCCTGACCATAGCCACCTTCCCCCATCAATATGGCTGTCCAGGGCCCTAGCCATACCGTCCAGCTGTCACATCCTCGTGAACGCGGTCGCGTCGAACTCGCCGCCCGCGGTGTGCCCCAGCTCTTATGGAGAAGCCTGCCCGTATTAGATCGAGGTCCCCGTGGGTTTCGGCGTGTAATTTCCGATTTCCCATTAGCAGAGCGATGCCCACACCGGAGTGACAACTGCGGTGTCATCGGAGGGACTCCTCGAGGAAGCGCTTCAGCGCCGCCGCGTTATTGTGCTCGAGGTCCCTCGCGGAATAGACGAGTGTAACGTTACCCCTCCTGGCCATCTCGAGGAGCTCGCCGAAGGCCGGATTTCCCCCGAGCTCCTCCCTGTAGCGGGAGACGAACTCCTCCCACCGCGATGGATCGTGGGAGAACCACCTCCTGAGTTCCGCGGATGGGGCGACGTCCTTCATCCACAGATCCACCCTGTCCCGCCTGATCCCCCGGGGCCAGAGCCTCTCGACCAGTATCCACCGACCGTCATCCGGCCCCCTGTCCTCGTAGACCCTTCTTATCCTTATCAATAATAATATGAGTTAACATGGCTGAAGAAAAACATTTCCATGATTGTACGTCGCCCCGTCCAGCGACGGAACGCCGGGCTCGATCGCACGGGCTTCTGGACATGCTGAGCATGGCTATCTTTGCCATCCAATTGTAGAGGAAAGCCATGATATAGTTGGGACCAGTGTTGACGGTCCGTGATGGGCCATGTTCACCGTGCTGGATTCCCAGACTGTATAGACCCTGCCGTCCCTCGCGGCGCCCGTCCCCGTCCAGCCCCTGCGCTCCACTATCCCGGGATCCATCCTGACCCAGGGATCGAGGTGAAATATGATCACGTCGGGATCAATGCGCCTCACGGCCTCCGGATCCACGGGCGCGAATCCCCAGTTGTAGCTTGAGAGCGCGTTCACGCCGCCGGCCACGTATATCATCTCGTCCACATATGTGAGAGCTCCCGGGGCCACCCTGTCGTCCTCGCCCCTCCCGAGCCAGAACTCCACATACACCCTGGGCCTACGCTGTACGTGTACCTGCGACGACGTTATCCCGTCCCTTAGACGAGCAACCAGCTCCCTGGATTCCGCGTACCTTCCGGCCAGGGTTCCCACCAGCACGACGTCGTCCAGTATCACGTTCAAGCTCCTGGGAAATGGAAGGAGCACGGCTTTGAAGCCGGCGCCCTCGACAGTCTCCTTCAGGCGATCCTGGACCACTCCCTCAAGGAACACGAGATCGGGGCCTATCTCCCTGAGCGCCTTCAGGCTGACCGTAGTATAGGATCCCACAACGCGCCTCCGCTCGCCGAGGAACGGGAGACAGTAAGAAGAAACGCCGGCGAGCTCGTCCAGTGCCCCTATGCGCCCCAGGATATCAGATGCCGTCGGGGAAAGGCTGACGATCCTCAACTCTCGACGCGCCATGATGATTTATAGGGCTTTATATGGATGGTGAATCCATCCATGATCGGGTGAATCCATCAACGCATATTACAAAAAGATATTGGCAAGAAAGCTATGACCGGTTTGGAATACCTCCACAGCCCGCCCCAAGTGCTGTGGATAAAGGCATGTCCAGATTGCACGCAGACAGGGATGCGTGCAAGGGGAGCACTGATACCCCCAGAGGGGCAACTCTGAGGGCGACAGAGACCCCAGAACCTCCGAGCTTTAGCGAGGAGAGTATGTCAGTTTCACCAAGAGATGAGAAGATGTCCTCTCCGTTCACCCAACCCCTTCATTTAATGACTGGGAAACGTTGCAATGAAATGCTATCACTCGGAAGATTGCGGGGATCTCCGGGCAAAGCAGGCCGCCGCTATCGCCACGGCCGCCGCTATTGTCGCGTATGGACCGTAGCTCGACGTGGTAGCGTAATAGGCCGTCGCGGCGGCGCCGAGCATCCTCACGCCGATCAACCATATGATACTCGTGGCTATGAGGATTGCCGTCGCGGCGGCGCCGAGCATCCTCCTGTACTTCATAGCGGCCACAGCGGCAACCACTCCTATGGGATATAGTATGAGCGATATCCCCATCAGGCGCTCCGCGGTTATTGAGCCGGACGAGAATAGTAACCCAATTATTTTATACATGTCTATCAGCGTGAAATCCCGGAGCGCAGGCGACGGATAATAGTAGATAATGGTTATCCATACGCTGAATGCTGACATTATTGATATTATAATTCCGGCAAGCGCGGCCGCGGCGGAGTATGAGATCGATCTGGCGCCATTCGACAAATTCTATCGCGATAGTACCGGACTGCCGCGTTAAAAACGTTCGCCGGCCTGCTCGAATTTACGGTGCATCCGGCTTGAATCGAGCGCCCGCGGCGACCTGACATCAGCCGACGCCCGAACGATTTAAATAATATGAATGGATACATTGTTCGATGATACCGGTCCTCCTGGCATTCGCCGCCGTGGCCGCCATCATATTCATCGGGTTCTTCGCCAACATGCTCCTGAAGAGGGCCGGTATCCCGGAGGTCTTCTTCCTAGTCATCGTCGGGGTCCTGCTCGGTCCCATATCCGGGCTCTTCCCGGAGTCGATTGTGAGGGCGCTAATTCCATATTTCAGCCAGTTCACGCTCGCCATGATACTGTTCAACGTGGGCCTCGAGTTGGACATGGGCTCGCTCCTGAAGGAGGGCCCCAGGACCGCCGCCAGGACCGTCATCTACGTCTTCGCCAGCATATCGATCATATCGTTCCTCTTCAGCCATTTCCTGGGATGGCCCCTCTATCAGTCGCTCCTTCTCGGGTCCATAATAGGCGGGGAGACCACCATGACCGTCGTGCCGTACGTCGCCAGGGAGCTCTCCTCCAGAAAGGTCTACACCAGTTTGTCCGTGGAGGCGGCGCTGAACAGCGCCATCCTGATAATAGTGTTCACCACGGTGCTGTCCAGCTTCCAAGCGGCCATACCACTCGCCATGTCCACGGTCTCGACGATAGTCTCGGGATTCTTCTCCCAGCTCTCGATAGGGATAGTCGTGGGACTGGTATCGGCCGTGATATGGGTCAAGCTCATGCGCGTATTTTCCGGGGCCGACTACCTGTACATAGCCACGATAGGATTCATGCTCGCGATATACGTGATGACGTCGGCGGTGGGCGGAAGCGGCATCATAGCGGTGCTCACGCTGGCATTCACGATGTCCAACATGAGGCTGATAGCTGATCCGCTCGCAATCTACCTGAGCGTTCCATCGGATGTCAAACAGTACATAATGAACTTCCAGGATGAGATATCGTTCTTCCTCAGGACCTTCTTCTACGTCTTCCTGGGGCTCGTCCTGGAGATCAGATCATTCCTATCCCCGGAGATCTACTTAATGTCCCTGATGGCGCTGGGGGTCCTTATCCTCACGAGGTTCGTGGCCACATGGACCGCCAACGCCCCCGAGTCCAGGGACGATAAGGTGTTCGTGTTCACCATGATGGCGCAAGGCCTCACGCCGGCGGTCCTGGCCACCACCCTCCTGCAGTACGATGTACCGATGTCGCATGAAATAGTCATGATAGCCACGTTTATAATAATATTCACAAACATAATAACCGTAGTGGGCGCCAGGCGCCAGGTCTCGAGGCCCCTCAGGCGTCCCTCCTCTGAGGGTGGGTCCTCAGGTACTCAGCCCTCCCCCTGAGGAACGATGCGATGGCCGCGGCGAGCGCCATCGCGGCCGACGCGTAGAACGCTATGTGAAGTGCCGACATGAACGGCGGCGCTATCACCTTCGGGAACCAGTAAGTGCCAGTGATGGTCGCATATCCGGTGGGATTTGACGCTATTATCAATTGTACGTCCTTCGCCGGGAGCATCGAGAGGAGGGTCTCCATGGGGTTGTACCCCAGGAACGCCGCGAACACGGCGGCCTCCGGCGGTATGGACGCGGCCTCCCCCGCTAGCCACGCGGGCATGCCGGAGGACGTAAGCGCCGAATATAGGGCGTTCGGCAGCTGGGAGGCCATCGCCGAGAGTATGACGGTGAAGTAGACTACCATGCTGGCTGTGCTCGCCATCAGCGTCATGACCGACCTCATTCCCGACGCTATCCCCCTGCGGTTGGGCGATACGGAGCTGATTATCGACGCGGTGTTCGGGGACGTGAACATCCCGTTGCCCACGCCCGCTATGAATATGATCACCGCGAACGCCAAATACTTGAAGTCGTACGGGAGCGCGGTCATCGCCAGGAACGACGCTGCGAATATCAACATGCCGAGCGTCGACAGCCCCCTTGCGCCGTACCTGTCCGACAGCGCGCCGCTCAGCGGCCCCATAACGACGAACCCGATCATCATGGGTATCAGGTAGATGCCGGCCCAGAGGGGGGTCTCCTCATACGGCACCCCGTGGAGCGGGAGCCATATTCCCTGGAGCAGAACCGTGAGGACCAGCATGAGCCCGCCGTACGCGAGCGAGGCGAGGAATGCCGCGAGGACCCCGGCCGAGAACATCCTTATGCGGAAGAGGCTCACGTCCATCATAGGATCGTGAACGCGCGCCTCTACAAACGGAAACGCCACAAGCATAGCGGCTCCGCCCGCCAAGAGCCCGATGACGAGGGGGTTGCCCCATCCCATCTCAGAATATCCATATGGCATCATCGCATATGTCAGGCCCATCATGATCAATACGAGCCCGCCCGCGGAGAGTATGTTCCCCGGGATGTCTATCCTGTGGCCGAGCTCCGGTTTCACGACCTCCTTAAGCCTCGTGTAGGCCCACACAGTGCCCACGATCCCGAACGGGACGCTGACCAGGAACACATATCTCCAGTAGTAGACAGCGAGGACGCCGCCGGCCAGGAGTCCGGCCAGGGATCCGGCTATCCCCGCGACCTGGTTTATCCCCAGGGCCCTTCCCCTTTCCTTCACGGGAAATACGTCGGCTATCAGCGCGGTGCCGTTGGCCATTATCATGGCGGCTCCGACGGCCTGCACGGCCCTGAAGGCTATCATGAGGGCCGCAGCCGCTGTCCCGGACCCGGGGGTAACCGACAGTAAGATGGATCCGACGGTAAATATAGCGAACCCGAGCCTGTAGAGCTTTACCCTCCCGTACATATCGGAGAACCTGCCGAACGTGATGACGAGGGACGCCGCGACGACGCCGTAGCCCATCAGCAGCCAGAGCAGATATGCGAAGGAACCCGGGAGGAGCGGATTCAGGTTTATTCCACGAAATATGGCCGGGAGCGCTATTATCAGCACGGTGGAATTCATCATGGCCATCAGGACGCCGAGCGTCGTGTTGGTGAGTACGGTCCATTTGTACTCCATGGACGCGGCCGCGATCGGCTGCGCTCTTAAGCTTAACTAATTTATCCTATTATGTGGGCTATCCGGTCATCGGGGCCGAGTTCCCCGTAGTTTTAGTCGCGACATTTTCATGAAATGAGGATGCGGTTTATTACTAGAATTTCTGGAAATCCTTCCCGAGAGCGTTACATATTGGACATTTGGCCGGCGGCTCCTTCCCCACATATGTATGACCGCACACAGGACATATCCATACGTATCCGTCGAGCGGCATGTCCTGCCCCTTGACGACGTACTCGAGCGCCTTCCTGTAGAGCTCCAAGTGTATCTTCTCGGCCGCCAGAGCGTACCTGAAGCTGATCTCCGCCGACTTGTCGTTCAGCAGCTTCGCCGTCTCGATGTACGAGGGGTACATCTGTTCTACCTCGAATTGCTCGCCCATTATCGCCAGCTCCAGGTTCTTCCTAGTATCGCCGGGCCCGAACGGCGCCCCGGCCACGACCTTGAGTGAGTCCTTGAACTTGGATAACCTCTGGTAGTGGTTCCTCGCATGCACCTGTTCGGCATACGCGATACCGCGGAACAGCCTGGCGACGTTCTTGAACCCATCTTTCTCGGCCTGCTCGGCGAATATCAGATATCTGACATGCGCCATGGACTCGCCGCCATGTGCGGATACGAGCGCGTCCTGGCTCATGGTTATGTGGCCATCCCCCTCCGACATTGCGTTGATATCGGACAGGAGTTCATTTAAACATTATGTTATAATATTTAACCGATGTCCCTCGATGTCAGTTCGAAATCCCCCTGCGAGAGCCTCCATACCGTGACGTCCGCATCCCCCGACATGTCCCCTTGGATGTGTCTTGCCGAGGTTCTGTAGAGGCGAAGCGGGCGCTCCTCGGATTTAGGCTCATCGATCGACCCGCTTAAGATAACGGAGCCCCCCCATTCTCCATAAAGTTAAAATATATGTTATCATGGCTAAATATTAGCTTGGCTAACGAATCGCGCATCGACGACCTCGCGATACCCCTCATGGACGCCGTCCTCGTATCGTCCAGGAGGCTGAGGCAGTGGATGAGGGAGGGCGCCGGGGTCTCGATGCCGCAGTTCAGGGTCCTGTCGTTCCTGGAAAGGAGGGGGTCGTCGTCGCTCTCCGAGCTGGCGTCGTATCTAGGCGTATCTCCCCCGTCGGCCAGCAGGCTCGTCGATGGGATGTCATCCAGGGGGCTCATAGAGGTATGCGACGATCCATCGGACAGGAGACGTCTCCTGCTGAGGCTCACGGATAAGGGCGGGGAAACGCTGGCATCGGCGAGGACGCGCGCTCTCGGAACGCTCTCCGCTAGGTTGTCCGGGATCCCCCGGGGGGACGTCCTGAGGTCGATCGAGGTCCTGAGGTCCGCTATGGGAGGGGACTGATGTGATAGAGACCAGATCGCTGGTCAAGGTCTTCAGGGGCCGTCGCTGGACCGTGGAGGCCCTGAGAGGGGTGGACTTCACCGCCCCCGGGGGATCGATAACGGCGCTCGTCGGGCCGAACGGCGCGGGGAAGACGACGCTCCTGAAGGTGATATCCACGCTGATACTCCCGACGTCCGGTGAGGCATACGTGGATGGTATGGACGTCGTGTCGCGCGCGAAGGACGTCAGGAGGGTTATAGGACTCGTGACCGTGAGCGACAGGCTCCTGTACTACAGGCTCTCCGGGATCGACAACCTGACGTTCTACGGGATACTCTACGGCATGCCCACCTCGTATGCCAGGGCCAGAGCCCGCGATCTCCTGGAGCTCGTGGGGCTTGGGGAATGGGGAGAGGAGCCGACCATGCACTACAGCACCGGGATGATGAGAAGGCTCGCTATAGCCAGGGCGCTCATGCACGACCCCGACGTCATATTGCTGGATGAACCCACGCTGGGGATAGATGCTGTGTCGTCCAGGAGGGTCCATCGCCTGGTCGGTGAGCTCTCGTCCGGCCGGACAATAGTGCTCACCAGCCATCTGATGAAGGAGGTAGAAGAGCTCGCCGGCTCCATTTATGTTATGAGGGCCGGCAGGATCGTCGCGAGGGGTACGGCGGATGAGATAAAGGCCATGGCCGGCAGGATTGTCGAGGCGGGGATCAAACCCGAGGCCGTCGATGGGGAACTTTCGAAGTTCGTTGTACGCAGCGAGTCAGGGCTCGTGATAGTCAGGGCCCCGGAGGACATCATCCCGGAATCGGCGGTCAATGCAAGGGATGTCGAGCCGACGCTGGAGGACGCATATGTTATCTTGGCAGGGGAGGGCGGAGCCGATCTGAGGCCGTATCAGTTCAGGAGAGGAGGTGCACACGCCCATGGGGGTCATGTCTAAACTCTACGCGTACCTGTATTTAAGGGGCTTCAGGGTATGGATCAGCTACAGGACGCAGGCCGCGTTGACAATGTTGAGCTGGGTGCTCCCGGTCTTCACGTATTATTTCACGGGGACGGCGCTGGGGAACAAGCTTATCTCCGGGCTGGGCACGGGAAACTACACGTCGTTCATAGTGATCGGGCTCGCATTCCAGGGCTATGTATCATCCACGATAGCCACCGTGAGCCAGAGGCTCAGGAACGAACAGCTGTACGGGACCCTCGAATACTACGTGCTCTCACCCTCGGGGATCCTGGGCTTCCTAGTGTACTCATCCATATGGGGATTCGCGCTGAACAGCATCAACGCCGTTGTCATACTGGCCGTGGGCGCGGCGCTGGGGGTCAGGTTTTCACCCTCCGGGGTCCTAGTATCATCCGTCATTCTGGCGCTCCTGCTGCTCTCCACGTTCGGGATAGCGGCCATGTCGGGCGCGGTGGTCATGGTCACGAAGCAGGGTAACCCCATATCGTTCTTCTTCTCGACGTTCACGACGCTCATGGGCGGGGTCGTCTTCCCGGTGACCACCCTGCCGCTCTACCTTAGATACGTGAGCTATGCGATACCGCTGACGTGGGCGCTCGAGGGACTGCGGGGTGCGCTGCTCTACGGTGAGGGGATCGCGCAGCTTCTCCCCGTGGTAGCCGTGCTGGCCGCGTTCGCAGATGTCACGGTCCCGCTGGGGCTGTTCTCCTACAGGGCCGCATTCGACCGCGCGAGGAGGGACGGGACGCTCTCCCAGTACTGAGCGCGCGGGGTCCACTAGATCCTCACGGGCCGTCCGTGGCCCGGGAGCACAAGCGCGGGGGAAAGCGACATTATCAGCCTGAGGGACCTCTCCGCGGCACCGACGTCGAGCGAGTACCGCCGGTTGACCTCGAGCCTCCCTTCCCGCTCGAAGGCGGCGTCCCCCACGAACAGATACCTCTCGCCGTCCCTCGTGTACGATAGCGTTACGCTCCCGGGGGTGTGCCCGGGAGTCTCGATCACATCTATTCCCGGTATCGAAAGCCCGTGGACGTCAATGACCCCCTTCACAGGCCTCGGCCTGGCTATCGCGCCGATGATGGAGATGAGCTTTGACCTCGAATACATCCTCCTCCTGCCCTCTACGACCGGGATCTCCTCCGGATGCGCGTATACCCTGGATCCATAGCTCCTCACGACGGACGCCAGCTCCCCTATGTGATCCATATGCGAATGTGTTACAACTATCGCATCTGGCCTCAGACCGGTCGACGAGTAGAATTCGCGAATCCTGCCGGACTGCCCCATCATAGCCGAGTCCACTTGGATGATCCCGGAGCCCGTCTCCACAACGTATACGTGCGCATTTGTGCCATCTATGGAATGAATTCCATCCGCTATCCGCATATATCAATGGAGCATTCATGCCGGTATAAGCGTTTCCGGACCGTTGATGTGGTGCACGGCCCTCCAAACACCCTAAAGTTAAAAGGCACCTCGCATAGCTCGATGTGATGCTGCCATCGGGTGAGCCACTGGATTTCGAGGTCGTGAAGGAATGCGGCTGGATGGAACTGAAGCTATCGAACGGCACCGTGGTAAGGGTCAAGGTAGAACCCTCGGCCGTCATGTACACGGGAAATGATCAGAACTCCGGGCTACCGGTATTCATGGTGTCGTTGGGCGCAATCGTGAACCTCAGCAAGGTTCCCCGCGACATGATGAAGAGGTAACTGTCGTCAGCTCAAGCCGGCGCACGTGGCATCCTCCCACGCTGAAGCGCGCGGGCTTCCCGCACCGCTATCCCCCGGCACGGGTTCCTCTGCAACGCGGGAACTTGTTTCCCGATTCATCGACACGCAGCTAGCAACATCTGGTTGGCCGGTCCGTTGCCCCGCCGTGGGTATCTCCACAGGCGTGAATTCGGGCGCTGAAGGACAGGGCTTGCCCCTATACCCGAACCATCGGCTGCTACCGACCGCCCTGGGACAAGTAGTTCACCGGACTATCGACGGCAGGACCAAGATCGCTATGAGCATGTTCATGAGTACGATCGCCGAAAGCGCCAAGTAGAGCTTGTTCCTCTCGTCCATGAACTGAATCACCAGGAGGAGGACCCTCACGATCGGCGTCGCTATGAGGACCATTATCCCCAGGAATATCAGCGAGATGCCGTCGAAGGAGGCTAGGCCGTCGAGCATCTCCAGGATCCCTATGGTTCTCGAGTTGATCGGTGAACTCAGGGACGCGAGCTGGGACAGCGTATATCCATCGCCCCCGCCGCGCGCGAACAGTATCGCGGAGCCGGCGGCCATCAGGGAGGCACTCACCAGGACGCCGATTATCAGGCTGTAGCTTATCGTCCTCGAGATATCCGTATCACATCACCCCCAGGCCCCTGAGCATCATCTCCACTCCCAGCACCACGAGTATTGCCATGAATATTAACCTGAGCGTCCTGCCCCTCATCTTCACGAGCGCCCTCGTGCCCAGCATCGCCCCGGCGAGCACGCCTATGGCGGTCGGAGCGGCGAGGAACGGCTGTATGTATCCGTTGGCCCAGTAGATTCCGCTGCCGGTCGCTGCCGTGACCCCTATCATGAAGTTGCTCGTAGTGGTCGTCACCTTCATGGGCAACATCATGGCGTCGTCCATGCCGAGGACCTTGAGGGCGCCCGATCCTATCCCCAGAAGCCCCGACACCATTCCGGCCGAGAACATCACGAGGAAGCCCAGCCACCATCTGACGCCGTAGTACTTCACGGTCTCCTTCCTGACCTCATCATAGTACTCGCCGTGGAGCGAGAAGAGCCTCGTGCTCCAATCGGGCTTCCTCGTGGGCTCCCAGCGCCTCATGGAGAGCCTCCTGTACGTTGGATAGAGCGAGAAGAGGAGGACCGCGCCGAACACTATGTAGAGGATGTATGCAAGCCCCAGCCGGTAGATCTCCGTGGTTATGAGCGAACCCACAATCGAGCCCAGGGTGGTCGCGATCTCGAGGGAGATCCCTATCCTTATGTTGGAGATGCCCTCCCTCACGTAGGCGGAGGCGGCGCCGCTCGAGGTCGCGATCGTGGATATCAGGGATGCGCCGACCGCGTATATGATCGGGATGCCCATGAACAGTGTGTAGATGGGCACCAGGACGGTTCCGCCGCCGAGGCCTGTGAGGGCCCCTATGAACCCGGCGGCCGCGCTCACGAGCAGCAGCTCTACAAACCTGAACGCTACCGCGACCTCCCCCAGCACTCCATATCCTTCGGGGAGGCGTGTTGATAAATCGCCCGGTGGCGCCGCGCAAACGCGCCAACCGTAAGATATCATCAGTCGCTTCGCAATATCGTGGTAGATGCCACGCCATCTGTTCGTGGGGAACGGCACCACAGCCGCGCTGATGAGGCCACCCAGCGGCATCATGATGAGCGAGAGGCCCATCAGTAGCCCTCTGGAGGTTGTGGGCGAGACCTCGGAGAGGAGGGCCGGCCCGGACGCTATATCAGCGCCTATTCCGAAGCCTATGAGGATCCTGGGCACCAAGAGCTGCCAAGGCGACTCGATGAACGCCGACATGAGGGAGGCCACCAAGAAGAACGCCAGATCCGCGAGGAGCGCGGTTTTCCTGCCCCTCAGATCGCTCAGGAGGCCGAAAGCCAGCCCGCCGGCTATTCCACCTAAGCACGTCGCGGTCCCTAGGAGGCCCCCGCATCGCCGGCGATAGATGCATGAACTTGGATAGAAACGGGAGGACGACGCTTATGTTCAGCGGGTCATAGCCGTCGAGGAACGTGCCGAGCCCCGCGAGCAGGACCACGACCGGGACCTCCACGATCGGAGTCGCTGAGCGGTTGTCCACGTTCTGCTTAGCGTAATAACTTAATAAATATTGTTATTAAACAAAATAATTTAGAGCCTAGCGGCCCGGCCCGAGCGCCCTCATCGGGTTCCTCCTCCCGATGGCGTCCAGCCCGGCCCGGCCAAGGGCATCCTGGACGCGTCCCGCCACGCCCCTCCAGTCCATAATATCGGCCGGGTAGTCGGTCCCCAGGAGCACCCTATCCGCGCCCACGATGCTCACGAGATACTTCAGTGCGTCGGCGCTGTAGACGGCGCTGTCGAAGTACATCGACCTCATATAGTCGAGCGGATCCCTGCGAAGCGCACAGTCGGCCCTGACGGCGGCCGCCCTCCTGATCCTACCCACATGGATCGCGGCGGCTCCCCCTCCGTGCGGGAAGATCAGCCGGAGCCTCGGAAACCTATCGAGTACTCCACCCAGGATCACTGAGGCGACCGCGACGAAGTCCTCGTTCACCGCGCCCACGAGGACGGACATGTAATGCTCGGAGAGCCTGGAGTCCTCGGGGATCGAGGGGTGTATGAACGCGGGAATGCCATAGTCCTCGAGCCTCTCGTAGATCCGATCGAGCACACGTGATCCGAGCGCCATATCGGACCATAGGAGAGCTCCTCCGGTCCCCAGGTCACGGTACGTCCTGTCGAGCTCATCGACTGCCTCCCCGACGTCCCTGGGAAGGACTGCTAGCCTGACGAACCTCTCGCCGTGCGGCCTCGTCTCCTCCCGGAGCTCGTCGTTGACAAGTTTGGCGACCTTTGCGCTCAGCGCCCGGGGATTCACCATTGGAAGGAGCACCTGGACCTCCACGTCCTCGGAGTCCATGTCGCGGACTCTCGCACCCATGTCGAATATTCCCCGGGAGGTCCGGTCCGCGCGGACCCCCCAGAGTTCGACGGAGTACGTACCATCGCCGAGGTCCGATACTGACCCGTAGCGCTCCAGGAGACCGCGGGGCATTACGTGGGAGTGCACATCGATTAGGTCCATCGCCGCCCGGACGATCCCGGCGGCCGGAATAAACGTTAGCTGACCCCTCTGAAGGGCTGAATTTGTCGCCGTTATCATTTCGAGGCGATCATCGCTTCGGGTTTCAACACATTGCGACGGCGGATGCGGCGAAATCGGCCCGTCGAGAGCCGGTGCCCGGCCCCCTTCCCGGACATCCGGAGCCACTGAAATGCCGACCGACGCGCCTGCGCAGCGAGCGCCGCGAGGTCCCTGCGCATTCCCGCTCCTACTATCCAGCGATGGTCAATCTTAGTGCTGAACAACGATATCCGAGCCACCGCGATTTTAGCAAACATGTGGAAACTGATGTTTTCAGTGATATTCATTGATGGACGTTCCACTCGACGAGCCTCCTCTTCAGGGTCCTGGGGCTGACCCCGAACATCCGGGCTATCTTGGACCTGGGCACGCCGAGCCTGACGAGCTTGTCTACCTCCCTCCGATCTATCTGTTTGCGAGGTCTCCCCACGGTCTTACCCTGCATTCTAGCCCTCTCGAGCCCCGCCTTGGTCCTGTCGGATATCATCTGGCGCTCCAGATCGTACAATATCGAGAGCAAACCCACGACTATCGCCCGGGCTCTGGGCTCCCTGAGCCACTCGGCTAGGTAGCTCTCCTTAACCGAGTATACGGTCACTCCGCCCTCCACACAATCATACAGGAAGTCTATCAGGGTGCGCTGTCTCCTGGACAGCCTGGATATCTCGAACACCACCATCGCGTGGACCTTTCCCTCCTTCACAAGGCGCCAGAGCTCTTGGAAGCCGGCCCTCTGATCCTCCGTGCCGCTCTCCACGTCCTCGAGCCTGTAATCGACGTCGGCCCAGGAAAGCCCCCTGGACGCGAGCCACTGTTCTATCGCCAGTGATTGATTCTCCGTCTCCTGCTTCCTTGTGGAGACGCGCAGATATATCGCAAGAGGCCTCTCCACGGACAACGCACCGGACGGCGCTTATGCCTAATATCCCCCTTTATCAAGTGAACTGGTCCAAGAGGTCAGCCTTATAGCGGGGTGCGGCCGGTTGGCCGCGTGGACTGGGAGGAAGTGATGCGCAGGGCCCTAGATGTCCAGTATCAGAGGCCGGATATCGAGCTCGGGATACAGTCGGCCGGCATAGGCGGGCTCAGGATCCCCCTCTCCGGGATCTCCTCGGGGCCGGTCCGCTTCACCGAGGGATCGGTGGATGCGTTCGTGGACCTACCGCCCGGCATGAGGGGAGTGAATATGTCCAGGAGCGTCCGGGCGATCCTCGAATCAGCAGAGGGCGCCCGCTCCGTTGAGGGGCTCGCGTCGGCGGCGGTCGAGCGCCTCCTGAAACTTCACGAGTACTCGTCCAGTAGCAGGGTGATCATCAGGGCGGCGGCGTTTGTGGATGACGGCCCCGCGGGCGGCCCCAAATCACCCGAGCGCTTCCTAGCGATAGCGGACTTTCGCTCGATGAGGGGATCTGGAACATCGGGGTCCCTGGGGGTATCGGTGAAGGGGATCACGGCATGTCCCTGCGGCGCGGAGCTCATGAGGTCAGCCCTGGGGGGATGCGGCGTCTGTGCCACCCATATGCAGAGGGCGAGCATCCTCTTGGCCGCGCGCCCCGCGGCCTCCACCACGATCCTGGGCCTGAGGTCGGCCGCCCTGAGGGCGATGAGCGGGGAGGTGCATGCCCTCCTGAGGAGATCTGACGAAGCCGCCGTTATCCACGCGGCGCTTTCGAACACACGGTTCGCCGAGGACGTCTTCAGGCACGCGGCGCTTCTGTTCGCTGAGGATCATCCATTGTTCCCCGAGGACGGTGAGCTGCGCATCAGGGTGAGGAGCAACGAGAGCATACACGGCCACGACGTCGTGGTGGATGGCGTCCTGAGCGGGGAAGATCTCCTGACGATCAGGCTATCCTCGTGACGGAGCTCCCCGCGGCATCCCTCGAGAACGAGAAGACAGCAGAGACGTCGGATTCCTCGAATATCTCCCTATCGTGGGTTATCACTATTATCTGGCGCAGCGGCCCCGCCCTGTTCCCCATCCTAGCCACGAGGTCCACGAGGCTCCTCCTGCGATCCTGATCTAGGTTCGCCGTGGGCTCGTCAAGTATTATGAAGTCGGCCCTCTTTCCCCCGACCAGCCTGGCCATCGCGAATCTGAGGGCCAGCGCCACGGCTACGCGCTCCCCGCCGCTCATCGCCTTCACGTCCATCTCGCCCGACCGGCCATAGCAGCTGATCTCGACATCCTCGCCCTCGCTGAGCTGCACGGTTGATATCCCCATTCCGAACATCCTTATGTGATCGGACGCCGCGGCCGAGAGCGCGTCTATCGCCCAGGCCCTGAGGGCTGATGCGAGCGCCCCATCCCTGTGGAAAATTCTCTTCTTGATGGAATCATATAGATCGACGTATTTCCTCGCATTCCTCAGGACGAGGAGCGCCGACTCGTATTTTCCCCTCGTTTCCTCCGCATCCCTCAGCCTGGTCTCCGCCTCCCCCAGCTCCCTCATGAGGAGGGCCCTTTCGCCCAGTATCGATTCCCGCTTCCTCCCCAGCTCCCTGTACCTCGCGTCGTCATATCCCGCGGCATCCCTCCTGAGGCTTAATATCTCCTGAACCATGTCGGATGACCTCGGATCCAGCGACAGCGATGTCAGGTCGGATGACCTCGGATCCGCCGGCATCCTGGAGAGCAGCTCCTCTATCGACGAGGCCTCCGACCTGAGCCTCTCCAGGTCCCCGGGCCCCGAGATCCCCCTCGCGCTGAGCCACGCCGCAGCCCCCTCGATGGCGCTGAGTTCCTTTCCGAGGGTCGCCTCATCGTCCTTCAGGGCATTTCTCCTCCCGCTGAGCTCCTCCTCGCGCTTCCTCAGCGCGCCGACGTCAATCGCGGACGCGCGCACGGCCTCGAGCCTTTTCTGCCTCTCCTCCAGCTCATCTCTCCTGCTATCCAGCTTCCTCCTGCTGTCGGCGATCTTGGCGTCCAGATCCCCGGCATCCCGGGCCCTCCGGATCTCCTCATCGATGTCCTTCAGCTGCTCGGTCAGCCTCCGGATCTCCTCATCGATGTCCTTCAGCTGCTCGGTCAGCCTGGGCAGCCTTTCGTCGACGTTCAGCTCTTCTATGCTCCTCCCGCAAGTCGGGCATTTGCCGGTCTCCTTGAGTATGCGGAGATTGGATATCTCCCCCTGGATACCTCCCCTCTTCTCCTTCAGATCCCCGATGGACCCGTTGAGGCGCATCCTCCTCTCCTCGAGCTCGCGGGGATCCCCGGTGGACCCCAGCTTGCTCCTGCTCTCCTCCAGTTCCCTCAGCTCCTTCTCCTCATTCGCCAGTTTCCTCCGCGAGCTCGCGACGTCGTCCTCCAGTTCCCTCACCCGCTGGGCGATCGTCTGGGCGGCCTTCAGTTCCCCCCGGACCTTTGTGAGCTCCTCTTCGACCGAGTTCAGTTCCCCCCGGACCTTTGTGAGCTCCTCTTCGACACTGCTCCTCCTGGATACAGCCTCCAGCCTCGATGGAGCCTCGCTGAGCAGATCCTTCAGCTCCCGAAGCCTCCTATTGGAATCCTCCCTGAGATGTATCACGTACTCCAGGAGCGCCGACAGCTTATTCGCCGCCTCCTGCGCCTTCTCCCTGAGCGGCTCCATCCTGTCCAGCTCCTCCCTCAGGCGATTCTCCTCCGCCTCCAGCTTTTCCAGCTGATCCCTGACAGCGCCGACCCTTTCCCTGGACTCCTCGATAGTTCTCCCCAGACCCTTCAGCTCCCCCTCCAGCCTCTCCACGTCATCCACGGAGAATCCGATCTCATCCCTCAACCTCCCCTTGAATCCCTCGATGACGTCATGGCTCGCGTTGAACGCCCTATCTAGGTCGTCGATGCCGACGAGCCTGTTTATCAGTTCCTTGAGTTTCCTCGGCTCCAGGTTCAGCACGGAGTCCAGCTCCCCCTGCTGAACTATGGACGCCAGTTTCAGCTCATTGAACCCGATCCCCAGGACCCTCTCGACCTGCGCGGAGACCGCCTCGGCCTCTACCTTCCTCCTCTCGCCGGCCACCATGAGCTTCCAGGATCCATCATCCATCCTCCTGAGCTCCGCGTGGACGAGCTTACCGGCCGAGTCCAGCCCCCTAGCCGCGAGATAGGTGCTCCCCCCCACGGTAAATCTGACCTCCACCTCGGCGCCCGGGGCCCCCTTCCTCACCACGTTCACGTTATTTCCCCTCATATGCTTGCCGAAGAGCGCGAACGTGATCGCATCTATCATGGAGGATTTGCCGGCGCCGTTCGGTCCGACGAATACGTTAACGCCCTCGTCCAACTTCACGTCGGTGCCCGCGTGCGACAGGAAGTTGCGGACGCGGACTTCCTCTATCAAAGCCCGAACCTCCCCCTCTTGAACGCGTCGTAGAGGATGCCGACCGCGGATTCCACGTCGCCCGATCTCAGCTGGGGCAGGAGCTCCTCGAGCGCGAACGCCGCCAAGTCCTCGCTCCCCATTATCCCGGCCGCGAGCTCCATCATCTTCCCCCTGAGGTCCTCCGGCCTCTCCGTAACGACGCGGCCGGTCTCCTCCACCTCATGCTTCGCCCATTCCAGGTAGAGCGCATCGGCCTCGAATTGCTTGATCGCCGCGATTATCTCCTCGTTCCTCATATCCTTCCCCGTTATCTCTATCCTCACCATCGGCTTCCTCTCCATTTCCCGGATCCTCGACGCGAGCTCCGCCGCGAAGCCCCTCAGATCCTCGTATCTGACTGAGAAATTGACGTGGGGCCTGGTCCCCCTGAGCTTCACCCACTGCGGCGATGGCTCGTCCCCCGACATGTCCACTATGTAGAACCCCTTCTCCTTCGGCTCTATTCCCTCGTTCAACGTGATCTCGGTCGAGCCCGGATAGCACAGCGGGCCCCCCAGAAATTCGAACCTGTGCTCATATCTGTCATGTAGATGCCCCATCGCGTAGTAATGAAAGCCGCGCGGGAGGTCCTGCGCGCTTATCTCCCCGGCGTATTTGTTCGCCTCGACTATTCCCTGGTGGAGGACCAGGATCCTCCTGCTTCCCCTGGGCGGCGCCGCGCCTATTCCGGCGAGCTCCTCCCTGAGCTTTCCCGCCTCTGCCTTCCTCCTCTTGTGAAGCCCCACGAGCTCGACCTCCCCATTGAGCACCGGCTCGCTCTTCAGCTCGGTCGCGAGCCCCAGGGCCTGATAGAGCAGCGGCGAGGGTGTCTCCCTCATCCTGCTTATGTCGTGCTCCCCCAGGACGAAGTAAAACCCGATCCCCCTCTCCCTCAGATCCATGAGCCTCCTAGCCAGCTTGTAGAGCGCGGTCCCCGGGGGCCTCGGGGTATCGAAGATATCGCCGGAGTGCACTATGAATTTGACGCCGTCCCTCACCAGGGAGTCAAGCGCCTCCCCAAACGCGCCGTAGAAGTCGTCCTCCCTCTCGGGCACCCCATACGGCATGGCCCCGAGGTGGGTATCCGATATGTGACCGAACGTCACATCCATGCCCGGACGAATCGCGGAGCTGGCTTTATACCCTTCGCGCGCGAGAACCGGCTATTTATAATTAATGTTATAGGTAATTGTTGTCAGTGGACATCGGATTTCCTTAAATATAATAACGGCGTAATTGAACGCGATGGAGGCCGGGATGAGGGTGCTCGGCATTTCCGGAAGCCTCAGGAGTAGATCGTACAATCGCATGCTCCTCCTGAACGTGCTCCCCAGGCTCCCGAAGGGGGTCGAGTGGGGGATCGCGGACATCTCCGGGATACCGCTGCTGAACGAGGACGAGCTAGATCATCCGCCCAAGCGCGTCGTGGAGCTCAAGGGCGCCATAGGCGCAGCCGACCTGGTGGTTATATCGACGCCCGAGTACAATCACAGCATTCCCGGCGCGCTGAAGAACGCAATAGACTGGATATCCAGGCCGTTGAAGGGGAATCCCTTCGAGTGGAAGCCGGTGGCCATAATGTCCGCATCCACCGGGATGCTCGGAGGGATAAGGGCACAGGAACACCTGAGGCAGGTCCTGATGTCCCTCGGCGCGATCGTGGTGGCGCGCCCCGAGGTCGTCGTGGGGAGCGCGGAGTCGAAGTTCGATCTGGAGGGGAGGTTGAAGGACCCCGCGGCGATCAGGTTCGCGGATGAGCTCCTGGAGAACGCCCTGAGGCTGGCCAAGGCGCTGAGGGCCGGGCTCGAGGTCGAGGCGAGTGCGGATGCCTATGGAAAATAGGCAAACGATTTATTTATGATTCGCCGCGGATCCGCCATGAGGGTGATAGCTCCGAGCAAGGAGGACAGGGGACTGGACTCCAGGATCACGGCCCATCCGAGGATGGCACCCTACTTTGTGGTGGTAGACGTGGACGACGGCGGAAACGTGACGTCTATTCGGTCAATCCCCAACCCATACGCGGGGGATGAGCATGGACATCATCGCGAAGAACATGAACATGCGCATGGCATGGGGATGGGCCGCGGTGGCGGCATGGGGATGGGATTCGCCCGGTTCCTGAGCGGCCTGAGGCCGGACGCGATCATCACATACACGGCTGGATCGGGGGCATTCCAAAGGCTCACGGAGCAGGGAATCAGGATCTACAGGCCCAAGGGGCACACAGTAGGGGAGTCCGTGAAGGCGCTTCTGGCGGGTGAGCTCCGGGAGATCGAGGAGCCGACTGAGCGATCGGCCGTCGGCACTGATAAGTTTCCGAAAGGCTCCACCGCCTGATGGAAATCAATAAATGGAGGAGAGCGCCACCTTCTATCCAAAATGAAGATCACAATCCTCGTCGACAACTGCGCAGCGCTCCCGTCCTCCCTTGGATCGAGGCTCATCGCGGAGTGGGGCTTCTCCACATATCTGCACGAGCCCAGGATACTATACGATACGGGCCTCACGGGGATCGCGCTTATCAATAACATGAGGGCGCTGGAGATGGATCACGATGACCCCGATTACCTGGTGCTGAGCCACGGGCACGTTGACCACACGGGCGGGGTGATCAAGCTCATGGATATGAGGACTAGGCCACTGACGGTGGTTGCACATGAGGAGGCGTTCTCCAGGAACACTGGCTTCACGATCGATGACCTGCGCAGGAGAAATGTCAGGGTGATTGCAATCAGGGAGCCGTACACCGTAGCGGGAAACGTTATAGCGTCGGGCGGCATTCCGAGGAGATGGGGCCCGAGCCACTTGGGCGGGGTCGCCGACGAGGTGCCGGACGACATGGCGCTCTACATCAAGACCGGAAGCGGGCTCGTCGTGGTCACGGGCTGCGGCCACTCGGGGCCGGAGAATATCGTGGAATACGGGCTCCAGCTGACAGGGGCCGGGAAGCTGCGCGCGATCATGGGCGGGTTGCACTTCATGGGACTGGGGAGGGCGAGGATGGACGAGGCGGCAGGCTACCTGGCATCCAGGAATCCCGAGATGGTGGCGGCGATGCACTGCACCGGGATAGAGGGACAGGCCGTCCTCATGGGGATGCTGGGCGGCAGGTTCCGCGTCGGCGGCGTCGGATCCACCTTCGAGTTCGATGTATAGCGCGCGACATCTTTCCCACGCATTGACGGCGATGTACGCCCATCCCGGGCAGTCTAGTCTATCTCAGCCCAGACCGGCGCGTGATCCGACCCTAGGACATCCACCAGTATACCGGCCCCCTTGACCCTGGCCCTCAACTCGTCCGATACGATTATGTAGTCTATCCTCCAGCCTATGTTCCTGCTTCTCGCGTTGAACCTGTAGGACCACCATGTGTAGTTGCCTCCCTCCCCGTTGAACATCCTGAACGTGTCCAGATATCCGAGGCTCAGGAAATGGGTCATCCATGCCCTCTCCTGTTCGGTGAAGCCGGCGTTATTCACGTTGTCCTTGGGCCTCGCTATATCCAGCTCCGTGTGTGCAACGTTGAAGTCCCCGCCCATGACCACCGGCTTCCTCTTTCTGAGCCCCTGGACAAACTCCTCGAATTCGCGGTTGAATTCGAGCTTGTAGTCCAACCTCGTCAGGCCGTGCTGGGAGTTGGGAAAATATACGTTAACCACATAGTAATCGTCGAGCTCAATTGTTATGACCCTTCCCTCGGCGTCGAACCTGGGATCCCCGATGCCGTAGGAGACGGACACGGGCTTCACCTTCGTGAGCGTCAGCGTGCCGGAGTACCCCTTCCTAGCTGATGGATTGACATATGCGTCATACCCCGTGCCCGAGTACAGCTCCAGCGGTATCGTGTCCGACTTTATCTCCTGTAGCATGACCACATCGTATCCCATGCCGAGCAGCCCGGGGAGGCCCTTCCTAATCGCGCTCCTTATGCCGTTGACGTTCCACGATGCAATCCTCACGTGGGGGATATGAATGCGGTGTCTTTTGACCTCTTCCCCGTCCCGACGGGGGCGGAGGGACCCCGATGAACTCGTGAGGGGTCTATATGATGCCGTGAAGCCCCAGCTCCTCTACGCGTACGACAGGTATGCTATGCGTATCTACGTGCGCCTACGTAGAGTGAAACCCTACGTAAGGATGAAACCAGTCGAACGCCGATACCTTGCCCTCGCGGGAGGGATCTTCCGCCCCCAAATCCCTAGTGAGATAAATCCCCTGAAGCGGTGTATATTCCACATTAGATCGATCATCAAAGTTTCCGGACGATCCTCTTCACGCTCACGTGCAGCTCCCCGGCCAGTTCCCGCACATCGGCCGATGCGAGGAATCTGGATCCCCTCTTGACGAGCCATCCCGGCCCGTCGAACTCCGCGGCATCCATTCTGGCGGTCCTCTCGTCATCGACGGTTACCACGGCGAACCCGGGATACACCTTCTTGACCTCCACGGTATGTAGTCCGTCGCCCTCCGCGCCGTCCAAGGCGGACGCAGCCGCATAGGTGGCCGATCCACCCATCTTCACGCGCTTGAGCCTTATGAGGTCGGCGAGCGCCGCTGATAGCTCGTTCCAGTCGATTCCGGCCGTGTCCGCGAACGACCTGAGCTCCTCCTCCGATACGCCGGCCGCACCTGCCTCCAGAATTCTATCGTACAGCAGCCGCCGGACGGCGGCGCCGGCGACGCGATGGATACCCGGCTGTCCCTCCTCACCGAGGGCCGCGAGGTCCCGTGGCGTCATGGGATCATACGGCGGCTTGCCCATCCTGTCGACCGGCCTCAGTACGCGGTTCACGGACCCGGCCAGCCACCTCATCCTCTTGGCCTTCCTAGCGCTCGCGTACAGATAAGCGGAGTCCATAGTGCCCTCCGCCGCCAGTATCGTGACGCTCCCCGGAGCCCTCCTTCCGGTCCTCCCCCTCCTCTGTATGTACCTGATCTCGCTTGGTATCGGCTCGTAGAAGACAACGTGGTCTACCGCCGGTATGTCAAGTCCCTCCTCCGCTATGGATGTGGCGACCAGCACGTTGACCTCGCCCTCCTCCAAGGCCCTCACGGCGGCGGCCTGCTCATCCTGGCTCATGCCCCTCTCGCCCTCCCTAGAGGACTGGCCCACGAACCTCCCGACCCTCACACCGTCGATCGCGTTCAGTTTATCCACCAGATGGGCGACCGTATCCCTGTACTGCGTGAAGATGAGCATCCTGGAGGAGGGCTTCGCTGAGAGCTGCGCCGCCACAAGTTCCAGGAGCTTTCCCACCTTGGGGTGGTCCTCACGCGTCGAGCTGACGAGCGCCGCCAGCTTGTCGTAATCCGGATCGCCCATCAGGAGCGAATGGGATCTCTTTCCCTCGGATTCCATCCTCTCCATGAAGGCCCTGATTGCGTGGATCCCCTGGGTCTCTATCAGCTCCAGCATGTGGAAAAGCGTCAGGGCGGCCGACTGGTTGACCACGGCCTCCATGATAATACCCCTCTCCTCCTCGATGCTCTCGGCCTCCAGCGCATACCTGAGCTCGTTCCCCAGTTCCACCAGCGCCCTCCTGCCGACCTCCCGGGTCCTCAGATATCCCCTGGCCCGGAGCCACTCGATCCTCCTGCGCAGCATGGACTGCAGGACGGACGATATGGTCCTGTAGCTGGCCGGGAGTTCCACCTTGGACCACTCCATGTCTATCCTGTGCACGTATGGTCTGACGTCCGGATCGTCTTCGTCCCTGTACTCTATCCGCTCTATGCGCAGGTTCCTGCAGACGGCGAGTATCCTCTCGGCGGTGGAGCCCGGGGACGCCGTCATGCCGAGCACGAGCGGAAACTGCGATCTTGAGAAGTACTCGTCCGCTATGCGCACATATGCATATTCCCCCACGGCCCTGTGGGCCTCGTCGAATATCAGGAGGTCAAAGCTCGACAGATCCAGCCTGCCCTCCAGCGCGTCGTTCCTCACAACCTCCGGGGTCGCCATCACGATCCTCGCGCCGCCCCTCCACACGAATTCCCTCCGCTCCGGCGGCACCTTCCCGGTGAGGAGCGCGAAGTCGCGATCCCCCAGCCTCAAGATCTCCCTGAAGCTCCTCTCATGCTGCAGCGCCAGGGGCCTCGTGGGGGCCATCACGAGGATCCTCGACCTCCTGTTCCTGTATAGGACGTCCGCGGCCACGAGCGCCGAGATCACGGTCTTCCCCAGGGCCGTCGGCAGCACCACCAGCGTATTCCTCCCGGATGCGCTCTTCGCTATATCGACCTGATACCGCCTGAACTCGACGGCGCCGGGGCGTAATAGGGGATGCTCGACGTCCATGTCAGATCTCTAACACATCGCCGCCGCCCTGGGCGACCTTTCCCTTCGGATTCACGCGTTCGAGCTCCTCCATCAGCTTCTGCAATTTTCCCTCGTTCAGGAGCTCGACGAATTCCCTGAGCTCGGATTGATCCCTTATCACAAGGCCCCTCCTCTTCATTGGAAGCCCGTCCTCCCCCACCGGGTTCACCTCGACGGCGAGCCTGCTCGGAGAACCCCGATATGCCGGAAGCTTGAGCACGAATATCCCGGGGACGCTGGTCCTCAGCCTTGACCAGTCCTTTCCATTCTTGAGGAATTCGGACAGCTTATCATCGGGCAATTTACGCCCGGAATCGGGCACGGTGTGATAAAAGCGTTGCTCTCTGACTCCCAGTGCGAGCTCCGGCGCCGCCGCAGCCGTTCAGTAATCGACCTGGTGAAACCTACCTACTCCTGGCCTCGAACGCGGCGGATCCCTTCCGGGATCCATTCATCAGATCGAGGCCCGTCGGATAGCTTCGACATCCGCCGTTTTCCGGGGGTCCGTGGATCGCAACGTTAATCTCGGGAATCACGGTTGATAACGTATGGGCGGCGCTGCCCCTGGCGCGTGGACGCGCATCGACCGGGATTCGTTCGAGCGCGCCGTGGACTCCGCTATGCGGAGAGCGGAGGAGCGCGCGTTGGGGAGGGCCAGGAATATGGGAATTGAGCTCAGGTTCAGCCGCTTCTCCTGGGGAATCAGGCTCCTCCCCGAGGAGATCGACGCGGCATTCGCCGTCCCCAGGGGTCCCGTGTACGGCGTAGAGGCCATCGCGATTGTGAATGGGGAGGAGATGCCGCTCGGTGCCACGGTTGCTGTGGGCATGTACGATGAATCGTCCGGGGAGGGCGTGATCTTCGACGATGAGTGGATCGAGGCGCAGCTCGGTGATCTGGAGAAGGTGCTGTCACATCTTCCCGACGCGGAGCCGCGCTAGCGGCCACCTTGGCCCGACGCCGCTACCCTGTCCCTGATCGCTGAGAGCAGCCGGCCGTGCCTCTCCTCGTCCTCCGATATCATCCGCAGCAGATCCGACACCGGCGCGGAGGAGGCTCCG